>Ga0116229_10001712_pt1 | contig 34852 bp, 12 predicted proteins | sample S1TSphgellanicum_3_FD_87313 | JGI IMG/M metagenome (GOLD analysis project Ga0116229, IMG submission 87313) | Host-associated microbial communities from peat moss isolated from Minnesota, USA - S1T2_Fc - Sphagnum magellanicum MG | ecosystem: Host-associated > Plants > Peat moss > Unclassified...
GAGATAGCAATTGTGAGGAGGCAGAAGAGTGGGTTCTGTACGAGACATTGTGTGTAATGAGAATCATGGAATTTTGCCTCTGAGATTCATTTCGTTTGAATTGTATGTTGCATAGTGGTGGAATTGCATTATGTTCGCTCTGTCAGAGCGAAGCAGCGTCGGGAGAGGTTTGGTTAATGTTGTGTCCTCTCCGTTTCTCTGGATCCCTCCTTTTTGGTTACAACATGTCCAACAAGAATAAAGGCATACCTATATGCTTTGCAAAATTGTCAATCCAAGTTAAGGTTATCATGCACTACCATGTCAATGCCTATAACTATTATTGTTTACACATACATATCACAAATGACAAATGCATCTTAATGGTGCATCATTTTCAAACCAAAATATGACTCACTTATAAACGAGCAAGAATCTAAGCCCAAAACACAAAATGAAAAATAACAACACAAAACCATGTGTAAAGAACTTACATTAAAACACATCAAAATTACAAAGCAAAAAAATCATGTGTTCTAAAATTTCAAATCATCAAAAGTGATTTGAAAGCGCACAACTTCAAATTATATCTTAAATAATAAATTGAATTGATTTAAAGCTAAAGCACAATTAATTACATTAACCCAACTTTGCACCAACATAATTAAAATTTAATTGGGTAGCTAAACTAAGACTCCTAACAAAATAAAGATAAATGATTAATGTTTACTTTTTCATGGAAGAAATGTATGATGAATATTTTACATTCATGTTCAATTTCATAAGATATAAATTGCTAAAAGGTAAGGTAAATTGAAATTTGCATAGATTTTGTACAACTCTAAAAACATTGGCACATGGGAAAAAATAAAATTGTGCAAATAATATTTTAAGTAGGAACATGTGATATGAAAATCACCCTAATGGTCAATTCACCACTAGAGTTATTCAATTGGTAAAGGTATGTTAATAAAATTGCAAAATGTTGCATGTCCACACCTAAAGTTAGCATTAACACCAAATATTGATGTGTCAAGGTAAATGGTATTGATGTTATTCTTGCAAGCAAATTAATGTTAAATATAAAATTAACATCTTTGATTGTTTGGTTTTAGCAAAACAATGTGGTTACCTACTATTGCAAAAAACGATAATAACCCAATGTTATTGAAATTTGCAAAAAATTGCATCCTCATGCACACAAACTCCCACCCCCAATTCAATGTGCTTAATGCGCAAGCACCATGCACCCCTTTTTTTTTTCACAATATTGCATGTTTTAAGAGTTTGTAGCAAGTTGCAACCTTCCACTTCAAGAATTTGAACACATTATTGTTACTTCAAATTTTAAAAATCTTCACAATATTACTATTGTTGTTATTGGTTTTTTTTTGCAACAGATTCACAATGGTTTGACACAACAATGACAATGTTGTTGAATTCAATTATGCACCAAAAACAAAAATCACAAATTCCAATAAGTTTCCTCAACATCTTCAATTGCATTCATTTTTATTTCAATATGAGTTCAATTTCAAACTATATTTATTTACCAAATGTTCAAAAGACTATACTTGTTGTAGTCGCATGGACAAGAAATTAAGGATCACAAAGCAGAAGAAGTGATGTTCAAATTCAAAAAGGGAAAATAAAACAATATGAACACCAATTTTTGATTAAACCAATGATGTTGTAACAATTAAGCATTTTTGCCAATCCAATTGGGAATTCCAAAAGGTTATGGCTTTTATATAAGGTAAGTGAAAGGAATATGTTAAACCATTTGAACAATGTAAACCCACATGACCAATTTGAATATACCACATCAAGGTGGAAGAAGATTATTCAACTAGCTTGAACTCAAGTGGTCATTCCCCTTCACCAAGGAATGGCATGACCTGCAAAGATATGGGTTGCAATTATGTATGGAGATTTCAAATGAGAGTTCAACTACATGATGGGAATTGGTCACAATCCATTCCAAGAAATCCAAGAAAAGGAGATGAAGCAATCTAGTCCAAAAAAACCTTCCAAAATCACATCTTCAATACGTTGGAGAAATCAAGAACATATGAATGCAAAAGAAGTACCTAAGCCCAATTAAAGGCTTCATCTAAGACATGGAAATGCCCCACCAAGGAGATCTTCTTTCATTTAAGGATATTTAGTTAATACAAATGTTTTACTAATGCAAAATCAAAATTGTTATTTAATAGGTTAGAAGTTTGGTCACATGCACAAATTACAATTTGTAAGGACATGAATTTGTTTAGTCCTTATTTGTCAAAAGAAGAAAGGTCAAGCATTTTTATTGCAAATTGTTTCATCTCAAAATCAAATGTATTAGCCCAAAAATGGTCTATAATGGTCTCAATGTGTTTTCAAAAGTCTTCAAAATCTACATTTAAATTTCTAGGTGATGTATTCACCAATTTACATGAGGATGATAATCATGAAATTATTTCTTGGTCCATTGATGTAAATGAACATTGAAAAGCATGATAAATATGTTCATTTTTCGATGCCAAGAATAAAGAAATAAGACCATGAGGAAAATTGTTTAGTTGAAGTATTTTTGGAGTAGGATGTTGTGATCCAACCTATCAATAGAAGGAGATTGTTGCAACATGCATAAAACATTAATGTATCAATATATTAACTTTTTAAAAAAGAAAAATTATCCATGGCACACATAGGTGCAAAAAATATTCAAATTGTCATCACTAAAGTGCAACCAACAATTCAAAGATCTTTGTGACCAAGTCTATCATTAGCTTCATGAAGAAGAAACAATTATAGCACATCAATTGGAAACCCTAGGCCCATTAATTGTTTCCAAATTTTGTAACAATACTCATGTAGGATTGCTTGCAAAAGATGTGCCACAAAATTGCAAATGCCTATTCTAGTGCTTGAATCAAGGTTGAATTTAGTGTTGCAACCAAAATTGTGTTTGGTGCTTATCACATCAACGATTTTTGCACACAACACCAAACTATGGTTTTTATGACTAAGACATTTTGTGATTAATGTCCAAACATAGTCATGTAATGATATGCGGCCTTTAATTGTTACCATCTTAATGATTATAATCAAAATTATGAGTACAATATAGTCGTTGCCATATCGCTACCATCATATTCATATTAAAGTAGTATTTGAATTTGAAATAATATAACCAAATTCAATTTAGTTTGAAATGGACAAACAAATGTTTAAGTAGTCTAGTTTAGTTTACCATAACTTAAATTGACCTATTTTAACACAAATTAACTTACTTTATCTTAATTTAGCCTAAATAACATAGTTTAGTGTAATTTAACCTATTGTAGTTCAATTTAGCCTAATTTAATATAATTTAGAATAATTTAAATTATTTTATTTTATTTTAATTATCCTAATTTAAACTTAGCAAAATATAAGTAACTTAGTTTAGCTTGGTTTAAACAACTTTAACTAGTTTTTTAAAAACCAGATTGAAGCAAATTTAACCAAAATTTAACCAAACTTAATCAAGTTTGACCTAAATGGTCTAGTTTTGCCAAGTCCAACCAAGTTTAGCCTACTTTAGCCTAGTCTAAATTTACGTTAGTTTATGGTAAGTAGGCTTACATTTAAAATAAATTAATGCTTAAATTAGTTTACGTTAACTTATGTTAGCTAAAGCTAAGTTACTAAGTAGCTTAAATTAGCCTAGGTCAACCTAGGTTAGCCTATAATGAGTTAGGTTAACTTGAGCTAAAAACATTATTGTTTATACATTAATGGTAAATAATGGTTGTCATAAATAAATTATGTGGTGCAATGGTTAAAAGTCTTGTTCCCCAAAATACTGGTGGGGAGTTCAAGTTCTCCCACTTGCAAACCTAGACACCTAAACACCTAAACAATCAGATACCTAGATACCTTGGTGATTTGCCTAGTTTATGAAGTTTTTTTAACGCCTAGGCTAGGTGGCATAAGTTAGGCTTCTTAGCCTAGGTCCCCTAGCTTAAAAGGCTAGCACGTGGCAATATTTTATTAAAACACATGATAAAAAATTGTGACACGTGGCACTTTGTGAAGTTGCCATATGTTTTGCTGGATTCAGGACTATGTCCTTTGCAACTATAGTCATGGTGGACCATAGTTGCTAATGTGCTTGCAACTAATGTGGTTAGCAACATTTACAATGTGGTCTTTTGAACTATTAGTCATGTAATTAGGTAATTGAAGTCTACTTGTCAAACTAACAAAAAGTAGGACTAAAACCCATCATAAAATTATTATGCATTTAATATTTTTACTTAAATGATGAAAGAAAGATACTTCTTCATTAGTATGAATTTATTTTTAAATTTACATTGTAAAAGTAGGTCTCAAGTAGACTTTTCTAAATGTATGTAGCTTTTGAAGTTTACTTTTTATAGTGTAACATTTGTAATTTCAAATATGTGTCAAGTATATTTTACCAAAGAGAAAATAAAATTTATTTATTTTCCTTCCTTTGAATATACAATGATTTTTATGTTATAATTTCACATAAATCTATTTCATTAAATTTTTAATGAAAATGTACTTTTGAACACCATATTGCCCAGTTAAATTCAAAAGTACTTGTTCCCTACTTTTATTATTTGAAAATTTCTCAAATCTTGTATTCAATTTAATACAATCCCATTGGAAAGAACCATGGTTTCAAAATGAAATTTAAGCATAAATTGAATTTATTTTTTTGTGTTTTTGTGAAAAACTCTCTTTTGAAGCTTGAAATTTTTTTGTCAACTTTTTTTTTATAAAATACCATGCTTTCACCCTAAAAAGAAATTTGGTATATGAATTAACTATTAATGATTATTTGAATTATTCCATATTTAATTTTAGGTAATTATTTTAGTTACTAGTAAGGATTATTTAACTTATATAAAGAAATAACTTTGAAACTATTTGCATTCCTATGAATTCATTTGTTATTACTAGTGTTGGGTGGGAATCATAATTTTATGCTACTCGTCGGGTCCAATTTTCACAAAGTATGATACACACCAGATATTGTTTCCCCCAAAAAAAATTTAAAATTTCTACACCGAATAAGGTTATCAAATTTTTTTTAAAAAAAAATTAAACTAGTTCTCGCAATGCTAGTTTTTAGAAATTTGAGAATAGCCAGTTCTCCTTTGTTGAATCTCACAAATTGGGTATTATTATTTTATTTTTATTTTTATTTTTAAATATTAATATTAATATTAAATAATTATTGACTTGATTTCTTTTTTTAACAATGAAAACATTATAAGCGTTGTTAGAAAAAAAATTCTAAAATAACCATCAATTCATTTATTGAAATTTTGCACTTCAACAACTTCATGACTTGCAAATTTCGCTTCAAATTGTTCAAACTCCTCTTCTAAGTATATATCCCTTTCAAGGAATTATAATAAAGATGGAGATTTACATCCTATTCTAAGATCATTACGCCAATTTTTGTTGACAAAAATAAACTTTTCTAAGTTTTTTATTTGTAAACAACTTCTCTCAAGGTTAGTAAGAATTCTAGCCAAAAAAAAATGTATTCTATTTCTATTTGTGATCCAACAATCCCCAAAATTTGTCAAGCTAAAAATCCAATTGTAGGAAACATTGCCTCATGTTTATGTCACCATTGAAGAAGACGTTTGATGTCTTTAACATCCAATTGATACCTTCCTAAAAATCAAAAGCTCCCTTTTGACAAGTTTTTTTATTGGTTCATTTGTACTTGCACTATGCTCAAATATATCCAAACTGTAATCCTGATAAAACATATTCTAGTTAGCAAAATTAATTTACAATCTCACCAAAGGATGCAAATGTTCATGACATTTGACCAACATAGGATATAGAGTTTTCCTATCATATTCGTCAACAAGAGCAACACCTTGTTCTCTTCCAACAAATGAGGATACTATATGAAGCCTCTCATACCTAGGGTCTAGCATATTATGGGGTTTCTTTTTATCACAAACCTTTAAGAATGAAAGGAAAAAATCCAACATATTGATTACCTCCCTTCTAATGTTAGAAACCTATAAATATAACTCATCATTAATAATTGAATCATCATCCATTGACTATTGGTATAAGTTCACACACAAGGAATTACGACATGTAAGGAATTGATTTCAACAAATATTATACATATAAGTAATATTTTAAAATTAATATATTTTTCTTGCATGTATTTGATATCTGATCCATTTAAAAATCTTTTATATGAGTAAATTAATTATCACACATTTTGAAATAAATTTTAATATTATAATTTAAAAATCAAATAGAAATGTAAAATGTGGTATATATATTTTATTTTTACATTAAATTTTTATCATCAATTTAAATTTTAAAAATTTATATTATGTGCATATATATAAATATTACATAATTATATTAAATTATGTTTGTAAAATTGAATAAATTTTATAATTTCAAAAAATTATTCAGTATTTAATATTAATTATTATTTAAAATTATAACTTAAATATTTAAATTAAATTTATAAATCAACTTCATATGACTAACATAAAAACATTTATTTTATCTATATATGTAAATTTAAATATTATAATTGATTTATGATCCATTTATAAATATTTTATGTGGATAAATTTTATGAACTCATATGTTTAAATTAAAATTTATTAATAAAATTATGATATACTGGGAAAAAAAATTACAATATAAATTCATAAATCAAATGAAGGTTTAAGATATGAAAATATATTTTATTTATTCTTCTGTACTACCCACAAAGGTTTTTCCATTTACAAATCGTGTGTTTGAATGTTTTTTTCCAAAGAATGGTCATTGAAATGAATTCACATTTTTACATATATATATAATTTGTGTACATTATTGAAGGAAATTAATGAATAGAATTTTAATTTTTTCATTTGAACAATTCATCAATAAGATATGAATCATCAAATTTGAGGTTGTGTGTAATGTTTAAATGAAGTATGGTCTAAATAAAATAAACACTAGATTGTTTACACAACAAGCAAGGTGGCTTGGTGGTAAAGGAATTCAATTCCATCCTTGGGGTTGGAGGACCAAACTTTGCAAATGACATTGTTGTGATCAATGTCGGAATATTGACCGAATGTTTTATACCTAATTAAACTACCTAGGTTAGGTGCTTACCTAGGTAGATTAGGTGGTCTACTTAACCATTTAAGCTAGTTTTAAACTTAGTTTAGGTGGTGACACATGTCAACAATGGATAGGATGAAATTAATGAAATTAAAATAATCAAAATTAAAATATATTTTATAATTTACATTATAATAACATTAATCATTACAGTTTGTAATAATAATAATAAATTACATAATGACTAAACTATGACTAATGATTTCACATATGTCTTTTATGACTAATGAATGAAATGTGCCACATCATTGACACATCATTGTGCCACATCATGTCTTAAATGACTATTGTTTTGAATGATTTGTTCGTAACGACTTTAGGGCTATTAATCATTTTTGTTCTTTGTGACTGTAATACCAATCATAATCTTAATCATATATTTGAAGTTTTTTTTAGTGATTGTAAAAATTTTGTCCACAAGTTTTTCTAGCCTAACTCATATTTCTTTCCCAATTGTAACGTTAAATGTTGAAAGTGAAATGTCCATTCTATGCATAATGATGGAGGAGGTACATGTTTTTCACAACTTTGGGATTCCACATGGACCAACCCCCTCTTTTTGCAAGTATTTCATTGCAATGTAGAATTATTGAAAATTAATTTTAAATTACAAATTTTAAGGTTTCAAAAATAAAACCAACATTCTAAAATGTTATGAAGATACTGTAGCATATAAACAAATTAATTAAAAAAATTTATCATGATTCATGAAATTAATATTTTGCATTCAAATAAATAATATAAGAACTTTTATTAATTTATCTTAAAATAATTAACAATATATTATCATTTAGATTTCAACATTCTATGTGAATAAGAAACAATTATCATAATTTTTTTAATTGTCATGGAAAAAATATATATACCTTAATAAATTATATAAGATGCACGAAACATATAAATTTATAGAATTAATTAATAATATAATATTAATTTATTGGCATTTTCAATTATATTTTATTAAAATTAGAAATCATATTTATGAATATGGCTAGCATTAAAACTTTTATTTTATATATTATTGATATAATAAATTTATGATCCATTTATAAATATTTCATGTGGATAAATTATATGGACTGAACGACTCAATGTACATTTAAATTTAAAAAAATACTAAAGTTATGATATATTAGAAAGAAATTTGTATAACATGAATTTTTAAATCAAATGAGGGTTTAAAATATAAAATATATAGTTTATATATTGTTTTATTTTAACAAACTTAATGTTTCCATTTACAAATCATCCACTATTAAATTTTACTTTTTCAAAAGAATTGTCATGGAAATGCATCTAGGGTTTAAGGTTTTGTTTTGTAAAGTGTAGGGTTCATCGTGTCTAGGGTTTTGTGTTGTAGGGCAAAGTGTCTAGGGAACTTTAGAGTTTTGTCTTGTAGGGTGTAGGGTTTAGGGTTTAGTGTTGTCAGGTGCAAGGTCATTAAAAGAAATTTGAAAATAAATGACTACAATTTTATTTGCAAAAGACAAAATTTTAGTCATAACAAACACATGAAATTATAAATTATAACTGCCTTGGACAAGTGGCAAAAGACAATTAGTCGCAAAAAACTCCACATGGCAAGTATAGTCACCCTTATAGTCACATATTGCTTATGATTACAAGGATATTTCATCCATTGACTAGTTGTAAGATTATGTGACTATAGATACAATTACATAAAATATTGGACAACATTTTTTGAATAATTAAATTTAAATGATTTAATATTTTTTTAATCACATATATTAAGTATTGTATTATCTATATTTATATAAATAATGCAATATAATACTTCATATTATTGGTAATTTCATAAATGTTCAACCTACAAGTTGTTGACATGTGTCATTACCTAGACTAAGTTTAAAACCTAATTTAGGTAGTTAAGTAGGCCACCTAAGTCTAAGTACCTAAGTAGGTTTAAGTAGGCACATAGATCAACTATGTAAGGTACATACAATCAACATACCATCATTGACCACAACTATGTAATTCGTGAGGCTTGATGACGTGCTCCCAAATCCTTAATTAATCCCAAGTTGGGGGTTAAGTCACTCAAATTGTGGAAATGCAAGGGACTCGGGGCACACTCCCAGCTTCCAGCACTAAAAAGGGTAAGAAGGGTGTGCTGAAAGTTCTGGGATTAGAGTTGGAAGAAGGACAATTATTTAGTTACTCAGTCTTTCATCCAAAACTAACCAACAAGGTGGTTAGTTCGCATTTTGAAGCACCCTTGGTGCTAGGACAAGCCACGAGCAACACTAGACTCACTTGATTCACCATGGCCCGGACTCGAGGGAAGCCACCACCTTCCCCCATATAGTATTATCTGCATCTCACCGCCGCACTTGCATCCGAATGGCACTTTTTCCCGGGACTCCCAAAGTGGAGTCCCGAAATTGTCCTGATTTCGACTCCTAAGACGTTGGGCGTTCATAACTTCTCGCCTTGACCTCCAATTGAAATGAGCTCTAAAGCAAACTTGTAACTTTCCTCGAGAGATTTCCAACGGCATGTCGCACTCCACCTGCACACACTAGGATCGGGTCGATTCCCAACTTTTAGTGGTCTGGAGTCAAACTGTCAGTTTGACTCCCGGCCCTTCTTTCGACCATAACTTGTGTTATAAATGTCCAAATGGCTCATGCGAGGCCATTGTGGACATCTACACTTTGAGACCTTTTCAATGGTATAAAGAACACCTCAATGCAAGGTGTTTTGACCCCTACAATTGCGTCCTGAATTTTCAGGAGTCCCGGAGGACTCCCAAGTCCCATTTTCAGGAGTGTAAGTGGCGACCTCACACTTCCTTCAAAGTGGGGTTGCGACATTTGATCTTTAGACCCCATGGATGGATATCATTTTTTTCCCATCAAACCCCACCCCACTTGATGTGCAAATATAGTGGAATGCATTCAATATAACCTATATCTGATTTTAAACATTACACAAACATCAATTTCAATATTTCATATTTTATTTACATTTTTCCAAATGGAAAAATTTAAAGTTGATTCTTAAAATACTTTCAATGACATACACGAGTAAATATATTTTTCTTCCAAAAATGTACATTAATTTGAATAAATGTTTTAAAATTTTTGTTAAATTGAATTACATTTTGATGATGATTTGGTAGAATTGTTTTTCAAGCACATGATTTATAAATGAATAGTATTTTACATCTAATATTCAGTAATAAATAAATAAATAAATAATTTATCACCCACATATTAATCCTTTGTTTTATTAAAAAATAAAATAGCATGTGATTATAATTTATCATAATTTTAATTAATTCATTTATCATTTTTATAAATGGATAATATATCTATCACATTTCAAAACATTTTTTAAAAAAAATATCAATTATAATATTTTATCATGTATTTTTAAATAGTTTATATTTTAATGTAAATCACATTTAGTAATGTTAGATAATTAATGAATTTTATGGAATTTTAAGTTTTATATTTTAAAAATATAATATATAAATTTTTATCTAAAATTATGGTAGAAGTCTTATGATCAAATAATGATATATTTTCTTATACATCTTAAACCTTTATTTGATTATATATATATATATATATATATCATATTTGATTATGATTATAATAAGTTATGATTTTACCAATAAATAATTAAACACAAGTTAATTATCAAACAAATACTATAATTCCAAAGATGCCACATGTTTTAATCATCAAAATATTGTAAATAGAAAACAATATTGGCCTTAGTTGCCAAAACAAGTATGACCAATTGCAAAAACAACTAGGTTTTAATCCATTCACAATATTGGATGAAAAATGTGCACTTTCATTTTATTTTCCATCCAAACATGTAATAGTCACAAATTATAATTTCATTTGTGACTTCATTCAATTATGTCAACATTATAACCACATATATGACTACACACATTTACGATTAAAATGACATGTAGGACTAACCCAATTATAGTTGTAAAAGTAGTTGATTTGGACATTAATTGCATTTATAGTCATAACCATATGGTTGGAATGGACAAGATTTCTTCTTGTGTGTTGAATGTTTATAAGGTTTAATGTTTATAGCATTCAATGTTTATAAGCTTAAATTGTGTTGTATGGTTTAGGTTTTAGGGTTTAGTGTTGTAGGGTTTGGTATTGTAGGGAGTAGGGTTTAAGGTTTAGCATTTAGTGTTGTTAGGTGTTAGGTTCAATGTTTGCAAGTTTAAGGTGTAGGGTTTAATGTTGTAAGGAATATGGTTTAGGGTTTAATGTTCAGTGTTGTCAAGTGTTAGGTTTAATGTTTGCAAGTTTAAGGTGTAGGGTTTAATGTTGTAAGGAGTATGGTTTAGGGTTTAATGTTCAATGTTGTCAAGTGTTAGGTTTAATGTTTGCAAGTTTAAGGTGTAGGGTTTAGTGTTGTAAGGTGTAGGGTCAATGTTTGTAGGGTTTCATGTTTATAAGGTTCAATGTTTGGAGGGTTTCATGTTTGTAAGGTTCAATGTTTGGAGGGTTAAATTGTGTTATAAGGTGTAGGGTCAAAGTGTCTAGGGTTTGGGGTTTTGTGGTATAAGGTCAAAATGTATATGGCTTAGGGTTTTGTGGTGTAAGGTGTAGGGTTCAATGTTTGTAGGGTTAAATTGTGTTGTGGGGTTTAGTGTGTTATAGGGTGTAAGGTTTAGGGTTTCAAGTTTAGTGTTGTCAAGTGTAGGATTCAATGTTTGTAGGGTTCAATGTTTATAGAGTTAAATTATGTTGTAAAGTTTAGTGTTGTAGGGTGTAGGGTTTAATGTTGTTAGGTGTAGCGTTCAAAGTTTGTAGGGTTTAATGTTTGTAAGGTTCAATGTTTGTAGGGTTTAATGTTTGTAGGGTTCAATGTTTGCAAGATTTAATGTTTGTAAGGAAGCTTCAAGGTTTAAAATTTAGTGTCATAAAGTTTAGGGTTTTGTGTTATAAAGTGTAGGGTTGAATGTTTAATGTTGTAGGGTGTAGGGTTTAAAGTTAAAGTGTATAAGGTTTAAGGTTTAGGGGTTTGTGGTGTAAGGTGTAGGGTTAAATGTTTGTAGGGTGAATAAATGTTTACAGGGTTAAATTGTATTGTAGGGTGTAAGGTCAAAGTGTTTAGGGTTTAGGGTTTAGTGTTGTTAGGTGTAGGGTTCAATGTTTGTAGGGTTAAATTATGTTGTGGGGTGTAGGGTCAAAGTGTATAGGGTTTAAAGTTTTGTGGTGTAAGGTGTAGGGTTTAATGTTTGCAAAATTAAATCATGTTGTGGGGTTCAATGTTTGTAGGGTTTAATGTTTTATGGTGTAAGGTGAAAGTGTTTTGAGTTGAGGGTTTAGGGTTCATGGTTTTGTGTTCTAGAGTGAAAATGTCCAGGGTTTAAGATTTTGTGTTGTACGGTTTAAGGTTCAATGTGATTAGGGTTTAGGGTCTTGTCTTATAAGGTTTGAGGTTCAACCTTATTTGGGTTTAAGGTTTTTTTCTTATATCATGTGTAATTCCAAATTCTATACCTTATCAAATCTATTAAACATTTAAAATCGGGTACCAATGATGGATGGACGAATGCTATTTGATGAAAAGTTGTTCTTGTGCAATAATTACAATGCACATAATGAACTTCGAAAGGCATTAAGGTTTAGAGTATCCCACCATACAATTTTTTTCCTTTTCTTTTGTTTCATTGTGTTTTGTCACATCATGTCTTCTTTGTTCTTGTTCCTCTTCCTTTCTTTACACACTATTTCCCATTTATCTATATCTTTATTCCTTTTCTCATAGTCATTTTCTTGTTGTAGTATTTCTTTCGAATCACATGCACTTCACATTTCCACAATTCGGAAGAAACTCCAAAACACTTGACAAGAATCTAGAATGCTACAGTTAGCTTAATCATCATCACACAATGCCATTTTCTATATAAAGGTGAATTTATTTTCTTTTGTTTCCTTTCATCTTTTTCAACCTTTTTCATTTTCTTAAACATTCTAAATTTTCTTGACCTTTGACAATTTTTGTTTTGTTTGTTTAAGGACTTAGGTTTGATTAGGTTTAATTTTGGTTCATTTGTTCCTCTAGTTTTTTGTTTTTTCATATTTCTTTCTCTTCACTTTTTGAGTACGAAAAACAAACATTGAAAGAGGTGCAAACAAGTTGATAAACACAAAGAGAAAGAGAGATAAAGACAAAAATTATTACAGTTCTTTTCTGCAAGTGACAAAAAGGGAAAGTGCAAGATAAACCAACAAGACATTATTTCAATTCTTTTTAATAGAAAGAGAGAGAATTAGAAACAAATTGCTACACTACCACAAAGATAAATAGAAAGGAACATTCTACAAGATTGTGACAAAGAAAGAAAGTCAAAGATTAAAGAATGTGACATTCTTCCTTTTCTTTTTTGTAGACAAAGAAAGAGAAAGAAAGAAAGAGGCAATTTGAGTGACAGAGATAGAAAAGCAAATCATTTTTCCATTTATTTTCTACACAGACAAAAAGAAAGAAAGAAAGAAAGAAAGAAAGAAATAATTTGAGTGACAGAAAGGGAACAAAAGAAATAGAGAGAACGATATAGATAGTGACAGAGCAATAGAGAGAAAGGAAAACTCACTTACAAACGCAAAGCAGTCCAAAGATAGGCACACACATAATCTTTCTGCCACAAAATATTGTTTGCAAGCTCTATGTCAAATCATTTTTCTTGCAAACTTTCTGTCACACATTCTTTGTCTCTTTGCAAGCTTATGTATTTCGCTAGTAGAAAACCCCCCCTTTTTTAACCAAAAGTTTTCAACCACATGACATTTGTAACTATGTTTCAACTGGAATTTTTTAATTTTAAAATAAAATTATGGAAATTACCAATTAAGTTGATTTGTTTACTATATTGGTATATAATTACAAGCATTTTTTAACTACATTGTCATTTGCCAAATATTCTCGGCAACAATGTTTCCAAGTTGAACTTCCAATTATGTTAATAATGATGTGAGGCATGTTTCAACTAAGGGGTCATTTTTGAAATATTCTTAGCATCTAAGGTTTTTTAATTGGCACACAGTCAAGACATTGACTAGTGTTCAACTACTTTGGATGATAAAATGTATGGATATAAAATGTATTAAAGGATGGATGAAATATAATCTTGTTTGCAACTATCTCCTTCAACTAGGTTAAACAACTAATAGGCTATTTTCATTTTATACATATAACATTGTAATATTTATTTAAAATTATGATAACATTAATTACATGTAAATTTTATTTGTATACATGAATGGTTTTTTTTGTGCATATAAATATTAAACTTTAGTTCAAAATAAAGTTTAAGAATTTTTTAAAAATATGTTAGTATTAATGTTTATGTTCAATACACATGTACTTTATTATGTCTATGTAGATCATTACAACATATCAAATAATGATACATGATTAATAATATTGTGCAACTATAATGTTTATTCATTTTTATACACATGATACTTTAATATTTGTTTAAAATTATGATAAAAACTCATTAAACACTAATGTACCCTATGTCATTGGCCTCAGTTTGAATGCATTCAATTGAATTTTCCTTCCAAACCCCTTTTTGCAATTTGTTTGAATTTCCAACAACCATACATACCCACCAAAAATTCAATAATATTGTTCACATTTTAGGTTTCAAAATTACGAAATCAACTTTATTAAATCAAACTTGGTGAGGGTTTTCCAACCATTCCAAGAATGCCCCCAAATTGTAATATAGTATTCAATCTTGGTTTTTCAAAAAATTCAATGAAAAAATGGTTCAATAATCAATAGATTTCACATTGTAGCTCCAAACATTCTAAACCAAGTCATTGCACCCCTATTCATTGAGAACTTTTTGATGACAAGTTCCATAACATAACCTAAGACACCATGGCTTGGGAGATATCATTATGACAAAACAAAACAAAACAAAACAAAACAAACTACCTTCCTTCATATGTAAATAAGGTAACATGTGTTGCTGGCCCCAAGTGTGAACACACTCAACTTATTTTCCCTTCTAATCCTAATTTTTTGTAATTTTTTTGAATTTTCAAGAACATAATTCATTCAAAATTCAATATCTTCCACAACTTAAATATGAAAATTATGAAATAAATCCCATTAAATTTAACTCAATGATTATTTTCCAACAACACTAAGCACACCTTTGGATTCGAATAAAATTTCTATTTATGATTTTATTAATGTTTATTAAGAAAATGGTTCAATAATCAATAACCTTTGCATTCTAGCTCAAAAACATTTGAACCCAAGTTAGTGCACCCCTTATTCATTATTAGGTTTTCAAAGATATAACATTATATGAAGTAATTTGGTTTGGGAAATTTAAACATGATAGAATAAAACAAAACAAACTATCTACCTTCATTAATAAATTAAATTATGTGTAAATTATCTTTGTATAAAATGAATGGTTATGTATGATACAAATTGTTTTTGTGCACACAAATAATAAAATTTGATGGAAGGAAGTTTAAGGAAATTCTAAAATATAAAATTGTAGTAATGTGCATGTTCAATACACCTAATTATTATTTATATGTAAATTGGATTTTAGTTTACAACATATCAAATAATGATACATAATTAATATTTTTTGTGGAACTCTAATGTTTATTAATCTTAATAGACATGATATCTCAATATGTTCCTTAAATTGTAATAAAAATTCATTAAACATTAAACTATATGTAAATTCTATTTGTGCAAATGAATGTTTATGTATGATGCAAATTTTTTTCGTGCATATAAATATTAAAATTTAATTTCAAAATAAAATTTAAGGAAATTTTGAAATAGGAGTTTGTAATAATGTAAGTTCAATATATGTAATTTATTTATTTATATAAATCAAATGTTACTTTATAACAAATCAAGTAATGATACATAATTCATAATTTTGTGGAACTTTAATGTTTATTCATTTTTATACGTATGATGTTTTTATATATTTCAAAAATAAATATTCATTAATTATTAAGGTACATGTAAATGTTTTTTGTATACATGAATGACAACATGTATGATGAATGTTTTTGTGCATATAAAAATTACACTTTAAGTTGAATTTTATTTTATTTTAATTCTGAAATATAAGTCAACTTAATAATGTGTATGTTCAATACATGTGTAATTTATTATTTCCATGTAGATTCAATTTTAATTTACAACATATCATGTAATGATACATAATTAATATTTTTTAGAATTAATATTTTTTTCTATTAGTTCCAATATTTTTTCATTTATTAAAACTCCTTATTTATTTATGATTAAATAATAATAATTTTTAGAATAATTAGTAAAAATTTAAATAAATTATTATATAATATCAGAAATTTTTGTTATTTGACCCTATTATACTATAATTTTTTTCTTATTTAATAATTATTATATTAAGTCATTGAATAGTTTCAACAAGTTAGATAAAAATACAAATAAAAATAGTTAAATAACTAGCCTAGCCTAACTACTAGCTACATTATTATTATTAATGTTGTTGTTGTAATTGTAATCAATTATTAATTATCACAATATTATAATTATTATTTTAATTAAAATATCATCTAAAATCTATCATTGAATATTTATATTTGAATTAATTCTTTGTTTTATGATATGTTAATAAAAATTTATAATGAATTTCGAATTTTAAAATATATTTAATTTAATGATAATTAGTTATTTAATAAATGATGATAATATGTTCAATTGTTTAATTATGCAATTATATAGTTAAAAATAGTAAGTAGCTAGACCTAAACTAGGTAGATTAGTAGTTTAGGTCTAGACCTAACTAAGCTTAAATTGGCTTGCACAACTAAATTACAACTATTTGAGTTGCAATTAGGTTACAATTGGGTTACAACCAGGGTAGATAACAAATGGTACTCTATCACCAAACATTTTCAAGTTTTCCTTCATTTCAACACAAAATTGAACGTTTTTTATGTCAATGGAAGCGCAAAACAGAGAGCTACAAATGTTCTTTGAACCTCAAAAGCAAAGAAACAAATGAAAGGACGCAAGAAGAGAAAGAATGATATTTTGTTTCAAATTTTGTCTCTAGATCCCCTTTACTTCTAACAACTATATCTTATTTAGTTCTCATTCATTTTGAACGATTTCAAAGGCTACAAATGCGCTACAAAATTTATAAAACTTGTTTTAAATGAAAAGTAAAAAAAAAATAGTTGAAAAGCTTAAACTTCAAAATCATACTAAACATTTATGAAAAAATCCAAAGCACAACCCCCTTCACTTTGAAAGGACATATCTTGTTCATTTTCCATTAGATTGTAACATTTTTTATAGATTTGGATATGCCAAGTGGAATATTACAAAATTATTTGAGGTTTTTAAAAAAATAGACCATGGACAAGAGAGTTATAATGATCCAATATCGTTAAATGTCCAATGATAAGTTTTACCCTAGGTTACAACTAATATCTTTATCCCATATTGTTTGGTTTCCATTCCATGAATCCAAACTAAATAAAGGAGTGCACTAGGATTATTGAAGAACACAATTAACATGAAAATCTCATAGCCATTTGGGATGAGCCAATCAACAAATGAAATAAGACTTCATTTTTTAATTGCCATGTGGTTTAGGTTTAGGCCTAACATAGGTGCTTAGATCTAGCCCTAATTTAAGCTTAAATTAAATGGCATATGTTTAGGTTTAACCTAAAAGCCTAGGTTTAGACCTAACCTATGTTTAGGCACTAGGCGGGCTAAACTATTGATGTGGATGTGCCACATGTCATTTAATTATTTGTTGACCCCAAATTTTGTGAACATGCCACATGTCATTAAACTATTTGTTGAACCCACATTTTATGAATGTGACACATGTCAACATTGTCAATGTACCACGTGTCACCAAACCACTAGCCAAATGTTCGATTTACATAGTTACAACATAGTTGAAATGTTCAACTTACATAGTTGCAACCTAGTTGAAATTGTAATTATATTTTTGGTTAATGTCATGCTTAGTTAGCGGATGAAGTTCATCCATTAATTGAATGTAGTTGACAACATCCCTCAACTATATTGATAGAACAATTTTCAATTAAATGGGTAAATAGTGGCACATAATGGTTATTGTTGTGGTGTTGACATGTGGCATACAATTTTGACTATAATTTCACTTTCGATTTGTACTTTTCAACATTACTAGTTAGTAGTTGCAAAAAATATTTCTTAGTTGCAAAGAATAAATTACAATTATATGTGTAGTTTTCGACTTGGTTTGTAGTTGGATAGTAGTTGAAAATGTAGTTGCAAAAGGGGGGGCTTTTTACTAATGTTTCATTACATGCCTATACTCATCTAAACTTTCCATATGTATAGATCACTTTGTCTATTGATATTTCTCTTTCATTATATCTCTCCATCTGTTTCATTTCTCTCTTTCTAGCAACACAATGTAGATATATCTTCCTTTGTTATCAATGCAAGCTACTTTTCAAACCTTGAAACATGAAAAGCAAGGACATTATCAACATCACCATGGGTACTAAGTAGCATAAGTTTTCGTTAGCCACTCCAAGTTCGTTTATTTGTAGATTGTTTACATGACCTCATCAACTGAATGTTTTATCAAGAAAAAAGGGTAGATTTAAATTACAATGGCTCAAAAATGGCAAGAACCCCAATCCCCTAAGTCCATATGAATGGAAAAACTAACATCAGAATGGAAAAAAATTGAAAACCAATGTTTAGTGGGCCCTATGTGGTATTAATCAATTAATAAAATCCATATAAAAGGCTACCCATTTAAAAAACTATTTTTTATACATGTTAGGGGAAAAAAATTATCAATCCAACAAAAAAATGACCTAGATTGGGACTTTGAAAATATGGCCCAAATATGGTCATTCAAAAGTTGATATTCATTTGTTTGATAAAGTTTTAGTTTTATTTTTTTCCAATTCATTTTTTTTTTCCATCATGTATCATATATTGAGTCCTTATAAAAAATATTGAGATGAAATCATAGTAAAAAATGCATTTGAATGCTAATGCAAAACCCGGATTATAGTCCATATGTTCATTTTAAAAGTTCATTACTATATGATTGGTGTATGTTTATTGAAAATTTCCATTTACTAAATATTCTTATTCAAGTTGACAATTTTAATCCATAAATATTTTTGTCAAATTAATGATTTTACAATGCGTTTATGGCATTTGAATAAAGTGCACTTTATAGAAAGTCCATAAGGTTGCAAAAAGTGAACCACCATAACTTGCATCTACCCAAAACACCTAGTGGTCACCAAATGTTTTTCCTCCAAACAAGCAAAAAACATTTTGAAAAAAATGCCTAGCCACCAAGGGTTTTCCTTGAAACAAAAGGAAATTTTTTTGAAGAAAATGTTTAGTGGTCGTTAAGTGTTTCCTTCAATTACATCCACTATTGTAAAGGGAAAATGCCTAGTGGCTGCCCAACATTTTCCCCCATCGACATCCACAATGGTAAGGGGAAAACGCCAAGCATCGCTAGGCATTTTCCCCTAATTACATCCACGATAATGAAGGGAAAACGCTTGGTGGCTATCAAATGTTTTTCACTCATTACATCTTAGGAAGTCAAAAAATGCATAGTGGCCACTAAGCATCTCCCTATATTCAATCAAGAATAGTGAGAAAATTGCCTAATGGTCGCTAGGCGTTTCATTCAACAAGTTCCATTAGAATGAGGGAAAATGCCTAACAGCCACTATGTGTTTTCCCTTCACTACATTTTATCAAGTGAGAAAAAAGCCCGGTGGCCACTAGGAAATTTTCTTAAGAAATTAAATAAACTTGAAGGAAAAGCCTAGTGGCCACTAGGCGTTTTTTTCAATTCAATCAGATGTCTTTAGAAAAATGCCAAGCATCTCCAATTTTGTCCACTATAATGAGAAAAAAATCCTAAAGGCAACCATGAATTTTTTTTAACTCCATCCACATTAATGAAAACAGAACCTGGTGGTTGCCAAGCATTAGAAAACTAAATTTTCCATCTAGTGAAACACTAATGTGTTAATTGTAATCACATTACAGGTACACACCCCTTGTAATGAAAAAAATAGTTGGTGACTATCTTGCAGTAGTAGAAATCAATCAAAATGTAACCACTCCATTTACAATTAAATGCAATTTGTAATCGTTTACTAATAGATTTGGCAATATTTCCAACTACAAGTCCAAATTTCAACTATTTTAGTCATTTTCACAACTATGATGCAATTATTAAAAAATTCATCCTATTGGTTGGATCGATTTTACATTAATTTTCATCCATTAATAGGTTAATATCTCCCATTAGTCACAATAGTCACAAATTAGTTACATCCTAAAGGTATCTAAACTGACATAGTGGTGTATTTTAATGTATGTACTAAAATTATATATATAATATGCATATGTATGTATATTGTTCATATAATCAATCTCAAAATTAATATTTGAACTTTGAAATTTTTTATTCAAATCTAAAAAAACTTATTTTAATTGTTTAGAACATTATTTGAATTTGAAAATTTTGATTTGAATATAATATTTTCTATTTCAATTCAAAAAATTATTAATTGATTATAAAAATGGACATTTTAATTTTCAATATTTTTATTTGAATATGAAAATTTATATTTCAACTCTGAAAATTTTTCATTTAAATTTTAAATCATCATTTAATTTGAAATTGAAGTTTCAATTTTGAATTATTATTTTGGATTCTCAAAATTAATACTTCAAGTCTGAAAATTATTAATTTAGTCTAAAAATGGACATTTCAATTTTGAATATTGTTATTTGAATCTGAAAATTGACATTTCAATTCTAAAATTTTTTATTTAAATTCAAAAAACATATTTGATCTAAAAGTTAGTATTTGAATTATAAATTATTATTTTCAACTTTCAAAATTAGTATTTCAATTCAAAAAAATTAATTGAATCTAAAAATCGACATTTTGATTTTAAACATTTTTTTTCGAACTTGAAATTTGATATTTGAATTTTGAATTTTAAATTTAAATTTTAAGAAATTATTTTACTTGAAAGTTGAAATTTGAATTCCAAATTATTATTTTGGATTCTTGAAATTAATATCTCAATTTAGAAAACTACTAATTGAGCCTTAAAATGGACATTTTAATTTTGAATATTATTATTTGAATCTGAAAATTGACATTTCAATTCTGAAATTTATTGTTTAACTTCAAAAAACTTATTTGATCTAAAAATTGATATTTGAATTCTAAAGTATTTTGGAACCGTAGATTTATAGTTTAATTTTAAAAATCATTGATTGAGTTTCAAAGGTTTTTTCTACTAGTGTTATCCATAATAAATCACTTTTACAAATAATTATAAATGATTATGTTTATTAAATATAAGTTACACTATATACTTATTGTTATAACATAGATTTGTATATTATATAATTTATATTATTATATTAAAAGAAATTAATTCATGTAATTCATGTGACATTATTTTAAAATCATTGTAATTACTTTATATAGAATTAATTAGTATGTGCATATTTATGTTCTAATAGAACGTAATTATTCACAATCTGTAATTTATAACTTCAAACCTGAATTAAAATTTTGGAAAAATTATAGTGTAGTTAAAATAATTATTTTACTGATTTTGATTTCACGAATTATTATATAGTATTTTATGTTTTCTTTTTAAAATTTTGTGATTAATCATCTATGATAAATATTTTATAATATTTTTACAATAATTAGAAAATTAATGTTATGTTTAACAAATTATTGTATTTATAGTTTATAATTACCCTGAAAAAAAATTACTTACCTATAATAATTTTTACAACAATAAATGTAATTATATAGTAAGTAATGTAATTAGTCAAATAATTTTTTTTAAAATTCGTGTAAGAATTTACTTTCTAATAGCAATTCTTAATTCATTAATTTTAATTTTAAAATAAAATTTTAAAATAGTTAATTTTTAAATTATAGTCGTTAAATTAGTTTTACATTAATTATATTACCTATAATTCGATCAGATTCTTAAAAGTAATTAAATATTTTTAAATATTTTATTTATTTATTTATTTATGAGTAATGTATTAATAACTTGTGAGTAACTAGATAACTAGTTTGTTAAATATTAAGAAGTTATTATTTATTTAAGTAATTGGTAATGAATATTGAATATTTGTAGTGTATAGTTTATAATTTAAATATTTGTAAATTTAATCATTATTAATTAAATGATTATCTAATCATCTAGTGAATCATGTACTTGAATTGTTTCAAAATCTAAAAACTAAGAAAATAAGGCATGAAATTTTTTTTGGAATTACAACTTAGTTTTTGAAGAAGTTGTAACTTCAAAACTTATCCCATATTGTTTATTTTCCATTCCTATTTTGAACATTATATAAAGATGGTGTGGTCATCCAATTTCACATTAAGAAATTTATGCACATGAGATGAACTAATCAAAAGGTTCAACCCAAAACAAAAACAAATTATGCACAATTTTAAAATGCTTACCTCCCCAACTTATTTATTTACCTAGTTAGATAGGTACCTAGTTTGACCTACCCACTTAGGTCGACCTATGTACCTACCTACTAACTTTTTTACTTAGGTAAATAGGTAGGTATGTAGCCTAGGTTTGTAGGCACCTACTTATGTACCTACCTAAGTACCTACCAACTCTTTTTTTTAATGCCACATGGCATATTTACATTGGGACACATGTCATAATATAAAATCATCCAAGCATTTGAATTGAACATCTTAGATTATTTCTAAATAATAATAATTATTACATTCTAAATAATCAAATATTAAGACACATGGTAGCACATCATTTGCCCTCAATTGTGACCAAAATAGTTGCATCTTAATCGCATGTGATAATACGTATACAATGGAGTCAAAAGATGAATTTTTTTTAGTTGATTTTTTCTTTCATCAAATACCTTTTGTCATTTGTGATTAATTTATCAAATGCAACTTGTTTTAGGTGACTAAAGAGATTTTAATTACAAAATATTGCTTGCAACTAAAATTTAGTTACAAAAACCAATAAAAAATACATGTTTTTCTTCTAGTGTTGGCTTCATTCCATTATATAAAGAGGCAATGCTCAGAGTGTCAGACTTACAGTCAAAGTAATGTTTTAGGCTGTAAGGATTTTGAAAAAACTATATTTAAGCTTGGAATTCCATTTTGAACAAAATGGAGACCAAGATTTTGTGAAAAAAATGTCACTACAACGTATGGTGGTCTGGGCACATGACTTCAGAAAAGTTGTCGTCTTGCTAAAAGACCTCGGGAAGCAACAAATTGTTAGATTTGTCTATGGGTGTTGTTGAATAATTGACGAACTCACACTTGAGATCATCGAAAGGGGATTTTGGGTGGGTGACTTGTTGGATTGATCACCAACCACAATTTGTTTTACTAACCTCCATGAGCTAATCAAGCTTGAAAAGGAAGAATCCGCTAGAAAATCCCTAAGAAATTTTAACCGCATTCTAACTACTGTGGAGAGTTCAAGTGGAAAGAGACCAATGAAAAAGCTTTGCAAAGAAAAAACAAAAGCCCAAAATAAGGAGAAAATCTTGGACATTATTGTGTTGGAAAAGGATGAGAAAGAATTTGATGCAAAATAATGTTGTCTTTATGCAAAAACCATAGGACAAGAATACAATGTTTGTTTCCCTTTTGGTATTGCTTCAATGCTAAATGTGGAAATTGAAATACACATATTCAAACAATCTCCCCTCAACATTGTGTACAAGTCGCTTTTAGATGTCCACGTGCATGAGATTAAAAAAGGATTATCTAATACAACAAGTATGATACAAAAGTATCCATTTTTGTGATTCCAAAAAATCCAAAATGCATCCTTCCACACAAGTCAAGAACTTGGAAGGAAATCGACAATCATTAGTTTTTAATTATCGGGGGACAACACACAATTATTGCAACATTGGTAAATTTCCTCCTTCATCTCATGAGATTTTGAATTAGTCGTCAAATTGAAAAAATAATTAAACAAGTATGAATTGAAAATTGCTTGGCGGCCATTAGGCGATTCCCAAAAGGTCATTGTCAAAAACGCATAGCGACTGCTAGGTGATTCCCAAAAGTTCATTGTTAAAAATGCCTAGCAACCACCAAATGGTCTCCAAAAATAAATTGTCAAGAACACGTAGCAGCTACCAGGCAATTCCCAACATACATTCTGGAGTTTTGGAACCTTGAGCTTTTTGGAAAAAATTGTGGTTTCGAAGTGATTATTGATACTATGAAAGGTTTTGTTTTTCTTCATAGGATTTCATGGTGGACCCCACACAAGCCCTGAAGTTTGCAAACTTTATAGCAAGTTCAAGATTGTCATTATGTGGGACAACAATTTTGTTCACTTGTGCAAAGTGTCCAAGGTGTTGAATAACAAACATTGCGAGCTAGCTACAAAGACATCTTATCAAGAGAATCTTGGACATGTGCATCAAATATAAAATATTCATGAAAAACCATTGTCAAATCTTGATATGTCAGTTCGACATTCCAAGGATTACAAGGTAAATATAAAAGACTTTCAATTTGCTCCCACCATATCAATCTACTTACTCCACAAAACTATTGTAGTGCAAAAAACTCTGTAGGCTTTCGAGGAGATTCTCAAGCTAGTTTTGAATGTGGAATCTACAAAAAAAATGCATGAGTATCCTACTTTCGTCAGACATTATATTCCAATCGTGAGAAAGTGTCCTCGTTGAATGGGAAAGGTGTAATACTCTAGATAGGAGTGGTGATGTTTTCATTTGTCCTCCAAAACCAATTGGAAAATTAGCATTTTTTTGCTCGCAAATTTGAAGGAGAAGCAACTTGAGAAGTTAACAAGAGGACTATTTGACCACACAATCACACTATAAGAATGTCCAGTTAAGGGTGGAGGGAAGCTCAAACTCAAATGGATGTACAAGATCACCAGGGTCCTGAAATGGAAAGTAGTGATCCATAATGAAATCATGATTCATTTTGTATTTCCAAAACTAATTGCAAATAATCAAGAGCCCTACAAGGATGATGAATGGAAGGAAGTGAAGACCAAGCACAACTTAGACAAAATGATTTTCTCCATTCTAAACATGAAGTTCAATCAAGACTTCTACAATAAAGAAATGAGGTTAAACCCCTCAAACGAGGCACCCCTTGTGGGGTTTTAATGTGCACTAAAAAGTGGATTGAAAGTGGAACTCCAAAGGGTAATGCAGTTGAGGCAATTTCTTTGGACTCACATTACAAGTTCGAGAAAGTTGATAACATGGTGGGTCTTCTTAATGTGATCAATAAGGAGAAGATGGATTTTTTTTGCATGATGATGCCATTAAAAAAATCATAGTTATGTGTACTGCATACATAATTAAAGACAATCCAAAAGTGTGGACATGCCCCAATTGGGAGTCCTTCTTCTAGATAATGAAACATGCGAAAGCTTCATTCAAAATTGTTGTTTGCATATGTGATCAAGACTCCTTCAAGAACCTGTTCTCGACGATCATGAAGTCTGATATGTGATGAATTTTTTATTTGAATTTAGGTAATACATGGTTGGACCAACCAAAGTACCTAATCATCAAAAAACTTGATGAAAGATTTGGTCTTTCTTTATGCATATTTGTTCCCTTGCAAAAGTAAAACAAATATAAAGGACGATGTTCCTGATAACAATAAGTTGCCACCATTAGTGGAGCATAAGACAACCTCGTTCCCAGAAAACAAGTGTTTATATAAGTATGAAATCTACCCTGAAACCCTAATGAAAATCCTCAAACCAATCATTTTTGACAAAATGGTGTGTCTTAATGTATTTTGTAGAGGGGCTTTTACATATGTTTGTCTTGTAAGTCATATCTTGCACATCATTTTAAAATATTTTTGACTTGTTTTTGCGTGTATGATTTATGATTATGGATTTTTTTCAAATTACAGGAGATGAGATGTAAAGTTCTAGAGACTATTCCTATCAATCTCAAGGGGGATTGCTATGAGATGATAACATCCATTTGCCTGCAAATGTTGTCAGGTGTTACTACCCAAAATGTAAAAATTGAACCCAAAGTAAGAGCACTGCAAATCACAGCTGGTGCACAAACTAGTCCTGAAGTCAAATAGGCTGGTCGATATGGTGAAGATGACGAAGGAAGAAGGAAGAAGGAACATGGAGGAGGGAATGAGGAATGAGGTGGAAGCAATGAGGAACAAGGAGGTGGAAGATAGGACAAAAGGGAAGAGAAGGGGAAAAAGGTGGAGAAAGAAATCCTCCTCAAAGAAAAGGCCAAAAAATACGAGTATTTGAGGAGGGACAAACCCAAAAAGAACGAATCTAGTAGTAAAACCCAACATTCGAAGAAGGGAGGGGTTAATTGTGGAGGGAGTTTGTCCAATTTGTGTGGCCAACTCGTTGAGAATGAAGAAATGGATATCCTAAAGGATAGTGAAGTACGTGTGTTTGGTAATAGCTCAATACTTGCTACATTGATTGTTTCATTAGGTGGGTTGGATGGTGTACCCATAGATGAAAACCAAAAGGTTGGAGAGGATTTGCAAAGCTTGCCTCCTCTAACAAAAAAAATTGAACCCATTTAAATTTCAATACATTATTTAATGATAGGACTCCTAAATGTATGTATAGTTTAATCATAAAAAGAGTGCGTTCAATACATATTCTCTTGTGTTGGAATATAATATGAACAAAAATAAGAAGTATGTTCCAATAGGTGTTCATTTATTGTTCATTATTTTAGTTTTGCATATGTAAGGTTTAATCTTCCATTCAAATGTACATTGCTTTATGATCAACAATTACACTATTGTTAGATTTTTTTTAATGTAAAAAGTTATAAAAAGTGTTGATGACCACTTGGTGTTGCATTTAGAAACTTTTAAAATACCCTTCAGATTTCTTTGAATGTTTGCCAGTTACCATGCATTGCCAATATGCAAACTTGATTTTCATTTGTAGTTTAATTTGTTTTCGAAACGTCTAACAGCTATTAGGGCTCCAATTCATCTATAGTCTTGCAAACTTTTAGAAATCCTCGTCAGGGGATTTTATGTTACTCTACCTTGTTTTCTTGATTATCTAACAACTATTAGGCGTTATTGATAAAAACATTTTTGTCATTGGCTTTGGTTTCATAAATGTTTGGTGACCACTAGGTAGTACAAGTAAACATATTCCTCTCTCATTTTTTGTTTTGAAAATGTTTGGTGGTTGCTAGACATTTTCAAATCAATAAATGAACTAATATTTTTTGTTATTGAGTTTGTGTTATTTTCAATATTTCCAAATGTGACTCTAATTGGATGTTCATTTCTTTTGTCTGTACATAGGAACTTGTGAGATGGATGCATGTTTAACTGTTTCAGGGATTTCACTTATAACACTAAAACTTATGAAGTTGAATCAATGGAAAAACACCCTATTTTTAATTAATGTGCTTTGAATTTTGCAACGTATACTTTAACTACTAGACCTCTATAGTCAATTCAATGGAGGACAAGCCCAGTCCTCTTATTGAAGATGTGTTGAATTTTAGAATGGACAACATGTTCTATCATTCTATTCAAGATGGAGTAAACTAGAAGAACAAATTTAACTTCAATGTTAAAGAAAACTCGGAGGTGAGTCTTTTCCATGTTTTCAACTTAAGGGGAGTTCTTACAAGACAAGGAAGATCTTTTGAAACTTGTAATCTTACTCCTAGAAATGGTATAGATGTTCGTCTTTTGATCCTTTAGTGATTCCATGACAAGGATTGTAAGAATTCCTGCCAAAGTGCCTTCAATAGTTTGATTGTATATTTGGACTAAATTTAAGCCCTACAAGGTGCCTATGTTTTTCAGTGAATTGAAGGAGCATGTTGAGGTAAATATTGAGTCTTTTAACATATTTGGACGTGAGTTTTTTTAGAAAAATAACCATTTTCTACGGAAAAAACCTTCATTTGCAATTTTCCATAAATGCCTCATAGATTTTTTTGAGAGAATCTAGAGTACTCATTTTGGTAATGTTATACTTGTGGACCATAATCTTGTTAGGATAATGCAGACTCAATTAATAACATACTATTTGTTGAAAAATGGAATGGTAGAATAGAAGTTTCGCTGAACTACTTGATTGTTGTGGTTCTCCTGTACTTGGAGGCTCTTCATTCCTTTCGAAAGTTTGTGTGTACATTTTAAGATCATAATCCTTTTGGTAGGATGCTTCATATAACTACTATAGAAAATGGGTTTCGAAAGCTTTTGGAACCTTGCAGCAATTAGTGTATGCTACTTTTTGTATGGTGAAGTCAAACAATTCGTGATTATTATGGTTCTTTTTGCATTATGGTATCGTGCTACTTTTTTTGTCTTTAATGGAATTGCTATGTCATTACATTACCTTGCTTGTTAGTTTCATTGATAATTGTTGGAATTTGGAGTTAGAGCTTTTGCCCCCATCATTAAGTGTTGAAATTATCAAAAGCACCATAATTTGAGTGCTATGATTTGTATCCTTTCAAGATTTTGTTCTAAATGAAAGTATTTGCTAGAATCATAGGCCCAAGATCTTGTATGTTTATCTGTGTCACTTGAGAATCGGATGTTGGGATTCGATGTCATAGACTCAATTGCACATGACCCACAAACTAAGCAAAGGTCCTAGGACATCACCACAACTTCGGGTTTGTTAGAAAAAAATGTGGCTACAGCAGAGGTGAATGAATCTCATTTAATTTTCAACTTGAATGGAATATTAGTGGTGATGAAAAAGGGTCCAATTAGATCTCACCCAGTGGTTCTAAAATCCAAGTTGAAAGAATTATTTTGCACACGTGTAAAGAAATTCATTATTTACATTTGGTCTTCCATGATGAGGAAGAACTTTGCTAGGCATTTGGAAATAATTGAGGAGAAGACTATAATTTCTTCCATTTTCAATAATAGTAGACCAAATGCTTTGCTTTATTAATGAACATTTCCTCTTCGAAAAACCTAAGAAGCTTAAAAAACATGTTCTCCATAAAAACCTAGATGATTTTTTCTGTATATTCCCAAGTACATATTATGGAAATACATTGTTTGTAGATGACATGCAAGTTTTAGAACCACTCTATTAGGAGCCACATCTACCCCCTTAGACCATTGCTTTATTCATAAATCTTCTTGGAATCTTTGTAATACATCTTTCAAAAATATATGAAAAGTCTTTAAATTTTTCTTAATATTATTATGTTAAGGTGTATATTAAAAAATATCTAGAAATATGTCATTAAAAAATATTTTCAAATTGTGCTTTTAGTGTCAAAATTGCATTAAGCTGCTTTTATCTAACTTTTAATCAATGGTTACAAGAAGATAAAAATTAATATACATATTTTTCACTCATTAGATTGATTCTAAATTTTTATCACATGTACATAATTTATTCACAATAAAATTTTATAAAAAATTATTCTATTTATTATTATTAAATTTTTTTTCACAATCCAAAATTTTAAAAATTAAGCAGTGGATATAACTGCTTTTGGTACATGTTAGTATGACTACACCCACGCTTCATAAAAGTATGTTTAACCCTCCTTTTAGTTACATTTTCCTTTAGATGTTTTATTCGTCTAAAATAGACGGTAATTATTTGTTCATAACCATTATATTGTACTTGGAATCCTTGCATTCGTCTAGAATGAGGGTTTCTAAAATTTTGGAGTGTAATCCATTTGGGAACATTACACACATTCTTCCTTTCGACCTTCAATATGAGAAATTGGCTCTCTACAACGCTCTTCCAAATGTGATGACATTTTTTTTAACAAGATGAAATCAAAACTTGGAAATTATAAAAAATGAACTATATTATTTGATGTTTTTTGTTTTATGATGTATGTATTGTTGAACATGATAGGTTTTGTTCCTATCTCCTTAACTCGATTTGAATGATTGTCTATTTGTCATAGATATTATTAATCATAATTGGTAGTGGGCTTGTTGAAGCATGGCTTGGTGGCCACCAAGTGTTTGTTTGAATCTACTTTTTCAAAAATTGGTAATGGCACATTGTGGTATTAGATACTTGCTATAAACACTAGTGGAAGTTTGTGGTGATTCAACGTCCTACTTAAGACTATAACATTGTTATTGATTACACATTGTCATAATAATGAATAATAGATTAATATGATGTTGTATTTCTATACTTTATTTAACCGATGAAGGTTTTGTTATTGTTGTAGTTCAATATTGCTTTGCATCTTACTAAATGGATCAAAGACACTTTAATGGGTTCATGTCAATTTAAAAATTTGCAAGACCCAAAAAATTGTTAATTTTCAGTGTGAATGGTGTGTTATGTTATGTGCCACAATGTGTTGTTCTGCAAGGGAATGCACAAGTGTTTGGAAGAAACATTAACAAGAGCAAAGTTGAAGTTAGAACTGGAATTAAACATTTTCTTTCCAATGTTTTTTTAAAGTTCTACATTGTAATTTGGTCTTGGATGAAACTTGAGGATGTGCTAAAAGTTCTTCCAATGTTCAAAGACTTTTGGTCAAATTACTCTGGGGTCCTATTATTATATAAAGGATTTGAAACATGTGTATTATGCTTACTATGGGCTACCTTATGGGATAGAATATCAAACATTACTAATTGATGATGAACCTAGCAAAACACTTCAAATTCCAAAGTGGAGTGGTTTTTTTTTTTTGAGTCCTTTTGGGGTAAGATTTTGTTAAACCATAAAGTGTAATTGTTGGACTTGGCATCTTGATTGTGGCTAGCCTTAATTACAAGTTATGGGCCCATAGGGGTTTGCATTAGTCATAACAAAGTTTGTACGGGATTTTTCCATCTCTAGAAGTTTAAGATGCAAATGTTGTTAGAAAAATAAGAACTTTCAAGCATTGTGTCAAGGATAGAGGTTAAACCAATGATGAATTTTGCAAACTAGGAAAAGATAGGAAGGCTAGGACCTTCAATTTCATGGGCTTGCATGACTCTTTGCTTCAAAACATCATTGGAGCAAAAACAACAAAAAAAACTTGGAATTTTCTCTTGAAACTATATGAACTTGAAGGTCTACCAAATAAATTATTTTTGAAATGTCAATTCTTTGCTTACAAAATGAATGTTATTAATACTATGTTGGATCACATTAAAAAGTTAAGTCCATGGGTCAACAACTTGAAGCAATAGGGGTGGAGCTTGAGGTAAATGACCTTGTAGTGGTGTTGTTGTGAAGCTTGCCAAAATTTTACAACATGATAGTAATTATAAAGTCAAAGGCAGAAGTTGATTTGAACATTGAGTTTGTTATAATTAAATTCCTTCATGAATAGTTGAAGAAAAAGGATGTTGAAGGTTCGAATGAAGGAAGGTCCACTTTGGTTGCTTGCACATCCAAAGCAACATCTAGCAACTTTGCAACAGATCAAAAGGTAGCCATTAAAAGGGACAATTATAAAAAATATCTATGCAACTATTGCAAAAAACTCAATCATTGGGTTTGAAACTACAAAAAAAATGCAACAAACTTGAAGAAATGGGTGTAATCATGCCAATAGGAGCCAAAAGTAGTTGTAACCATTACTTAATTTTATGTTTTTTACATCAAAACTTTAAAAAAGAGTTTTAACTTGAAAATAAATTAAATTTTTTGCACAATATCAAATCTAATATCTTATTTTACAAATGTCCAAAATATGAAATTACTTCATTAACATTTGGACCTTCAAAAATAGTGTAATATCCATGTAACCACTGTTTTGAAATAGTAAAAAGACTTGTATATGGACTTGGAAAACTTTGAAAATGACATATTTTTGACAAATATTTAACACAAACCATAACAAAATAATAAAAAAATAATTTTGAAGATTTTTGAAAATATTCTAAGAATATTTTTCAAAAAGTAGTCATTTAAAGGGACACTAGTGGCTTTTATTAACATGATTACACCCAAGCATGCACATACCTATAAAACAACTATCATAATTAAACCAACATGTTTTATAACAACAAATGTTTCAAACAACAAGTTTTGGTACATCAATTGGGAACTTCTCGACATCTAACAATTCAAAAAAATCTTTAATTATAAGAACATCCCCAAGTGATCCATTTACATGGGTGAAAATTTTGTCTAAACAACTATTAGAAAAGTAAGTGTTGTTCTATCCATGAGAATGGGAGATCGCAAAATCAAGGGAGTTCTACATGAAATATTACGCATCCCAAGTCTTCTTAAGAATTTTTTTTAATTAACAAAGCTATCGCTTAAGGTTTGAAAATAGAGTTTGAACAAGATGGTTGTAGCATTAATAATAGTGTTGGAGGGGTTCTTACCTATATAGGAAAATAGGTTATATAAGTTGATGTGTTCACAAGTTCCAAAGAATGTTTAGGTTGTAGAATATCCAAAGTGTGTTAATGCTCAAATTGCTAAAGAAAGAGAATTTGACAATTTGGCATGACAAATTTGGTCATTTGAATGAGTAAAATCTAAAGCTCCTCATATAAAAAAACATAATCATCGAAATGGATCCCAAATTTGACTACCAACTTGCTTTTTGTGTGGGTTGTGCTAATGGGAAGCAATGCAAGAATCCATTCTAGAAGGGAGATCCCAAGGAAATGCAATACAATCCTTTGGAATTCATCCACACAATTTTTTGTGAATGGATGAAGATTACTTTAATGGAAGGGGTTTGATTCTTTATGACCTTCACCAATGACTACACCATGATGGTGTGGATTTATTTTGTAAAATTGAAGAAGTCAAAAGCCTTGGTGGTTTTTTAAAAGTTCCAAGCCATGGTGGAAAACAATTTGCAAAAGAAAATCAAAGTTGTTTGCAACGACAATGGTGATGAGTTCACTTCAAAGGCCTTTAGAGACCATTACAAGGCTATAGGGGCATCCAATAACAATTCAATACACCATACACCCCTCGTTCGAATCGTGTAGCAAAAAGGCCCAATTGAACCTTGGTGGAAATGGCATAGTGGACACTTCATAGCAAGGGTTTAACTCATGGTCTATGGGTGGAAACTATAGCCACAACTACATACTTGAAGAATAAGAGTCTTAATAACTATTTGGAGGGAGTAATTTCATTGAAAGCTTGGAGTGGAAAAAAGTCCAATGTAGGCCATCTCAAAAAAATTTGCAACATGGCTTTTGTCCATAAATCAAAGGAGATAAATCAAAGTTGGATAGCAAGACCACCCAAGGTTTATTGAAATGGGTTATGAAAGGAATTTATATAGGGTGTGGATTCCAGTTCAAACAAAATTATGCATTAACAAAATGTTTTGGTGGTCCAGAATCCACAAACTCCCATGATTTCAATGGAAAACACCGTCGAACCTAACAACCAAATTGTTGAAAATCAACAAATCAACAAAGATCTTCAATTTGAAGTTATTATTGAAAAAGATACCATCCATGATCTGAAGTCTACAAAAGCACCTCAAAGACTTAGAAGGGAAATTTTATTTCCAAAAAGGCGAAAAAATTTCATAAAATTGTTGAATATCCAATTCACAACAAATTTTCTAGAGGATCCAACAACTTTGGCCTAGAAGGTTTAACATGAGATGATGCAAATTAGTGGAGGACGGTAATAGAAAAAGAAATGGAGTCATTGAAAAAAAAACAACACATGGGTGTTGTCAAAGCTACTAGAAAACCACAAAGCGATTAGATGTAAGTGGGTGTTTCAAACCAAGAAAAATGCTCAAGGAAAAATTGTGCATCACAAAACAAGTTGGCTTGTGGTTAAAAGATGCACAAAAAAAGATAGAATTGACTTTAGCAATACATTTGTTTTAGTAATAAAGTTCATTTTAATAAGGGTGTTACTAGCTAATACAACATTAGTGTGAAAGCGCATTATGCAATCTCTTTTTAGGTGTCACACTTGTCGTTTTTCCTACATCTTTTTGAAACTTAAATATAGAACATTAATATTTTCATTGAAATACTTAAAAAGGGACTCACATATGTAATGTTAATAGAGTTGGCATTTTTAAAATGCAAAAGAACACATCAAAATCTTAACTATTTAATGAATATTTGACTTTTGAATCTTGATGATGAATTTTGTAATGCTCGACAAAACTCATGGATATTGACTTTTATCTTATGGTGTGTTAATTTTATGTGTTGAAACTTTGGGATATTGAATGAATTATGTTTAAGAAACTAAAGATCCATTGAATGAATGGAATGTAATTTTAACTTATTATGTTATGGACTTTTCAAAATCCCAAAAATTATGATTATTTTAAAAGCCCTTTTAAGCATTTAAAAATAATTTTTTGAAAAAAAATTATGATATTTTTATATGTCTTATGACATCATAACTTGAAATTGGAAATGAAAAAAATGTTACTTCCAATATCATCAAAATATTCATCTTTTAAGCCAATTTTCAACTACCCTAGAAACGACTTTGAAAAGGGATTCTAATCCACCAAAATTTAGTCACCTTATTGTGTTTTCTGTTAACAAATAGGAGATCTACTCAAGTGCAAACATAAATCTTTATTGAAAGGAAACTACAACATAATGCTCACAACACAAAACACAACATCAAAAACTCTCCAAGGTTCTTGTCACAAGAAA
>Ga0116229_10001713_pt1 | contig 34851 bp, 19 predicted proteins | sample S1TSphgellanicum_3_FD_87313 | JGI IMG/M metagenome (GOLD analysis project Ga0116229, IMG submission 87313) | Host-associated microbial communities from peat moss isolated from Minnesota, USA - S1T2_Fc - Sphagnum magellanicum MG | ecosystem: Host-associated > Plants > Peat moss > Unclassified...
CAACGTGCCCGACCTGCCCGACGACGAGTCCAACTAGGTCTGCCCCGGTCTGCCTTCCTTCGCTCCCAAACTCGTCGTGTGTAACGCACCTGTGCACGCAACTTCGTTGTGCCGCCATGCCTCCGTCAGATCTCCGCGACTTTCTTGCAATACTCTCATCTTATCTTTCAGGGGGAACGCGCCATGCTCGCTAAGGATACTCTAAACTTCCCTTTATCAATCACTTCGTATTAACTGATGAGAATGACTCCACCGGAGGCTAGTCCCCCAAGCGATTCTGCTCCGCAAAGCTGGGTGGCCGACCGTTTCGAGATCCGGGAGCTGATCGGCAGCGGCGGCCTCGGCGACGTTTATCGGGCGATGGACCATCACCTCAACCGTCCGGTGGCCATCAAGCGCGTTCGGATGCAGGTCGCCCAAAACGACCGCAAGCTCGTCGAGCAAACCTGGCGCGAGGCCATGACCACCGCCTGCCTCCAGCACCCCAATATCGTCACCATCTTCGATTACGGGATCGATGCGCAGGGAGCCTACGTCGTGATGGAGCTCATCGAGGGAGAAACGCTCGAGGACGTGCTCGTGCGCGGCCCGTTGCAGTACGAGGATTTCCTCCGCTTCGCCCAGCAGAGCCTGGAGGCGATCATCGCGGCCCACGCGCTCGGCTTGATCCATCGCGATCTCAAGCCCGGCAATTTCATGATCGCCCGCGCCGCCACGGCGTCACTTTTCCAGGTCAAGATTCTCGATTTCGGGCTGGCCAAATATCTCGACACGCCGCAGCCCCAATCCATCGATCACTTTAATTCGCTGATGGGCTCGGTCCACTACATGGCGCCGGAGCAATTCCAGCGCCTGCCCATCGATCACCGCACCGACCTTTACTCCCTCGGCTGCATCTTTTACGAAGCGGTCACGGGCCATCCCGCGTTCGACGGCGAAAACGTCTCCGAACTGATCGACGCTCACCTCAAGAAAACGCCTTTCTCGATGAAGCAACTGCGCCGCGACATCTCACCGCGGCTCGAGCGCTGGATCTCGCGGCTCCTGGAAAAAGATGCGGCCAAGCGTCCGCCCACCGCCGCCGAGGCCCTGCGCTCCATGCCGACCCTCGCCCAATGCGGCAATGATCCCAGCCGCACCACCGGCAGCATCTTCCGCATCACGACCAAGCGCCTGCCGCGGGTGAAGTAGGCGTAGCCCGTAGCCGTGCTCGTGGAGCATGGATGGATAGACAAAGCGCTTTCGCAACTCTCCGCCGACTCACGACGGCGGCTACGAAGCTTTCCTCCTGAGCCTGAGTACCTTCTCTATTTCCGCGTTTAGTCCTCTGCCTTCCCCCTCTTCAGTCCTCTGTGCGAAACCTGCCTTCTGTCTTTTTCCCTTCATCGCCTCACTCCACCGCCGTCACCATAATTTCCCGCGAATCGGCGCGGCCCAGATCATCCACCGCGCGAATGACGTGCTTCCCCGGTTCCAGCTTCCACAGCAGCGAGGCGCTCGGCTCGGAAACGCCGAGATACGTCGCATCGACAAACCAGTGGAGTTGCTCGCCGCTCGTCTCCGCCGTCGCCTCCAGATTCAGCACTTCGTCCGCCTCCGCACCCACGCGAAGATGATAGACGAGGCCTTTTTGCGGCGAAACGATGCTCGGTCCTTTGCCTTCATTAACACCCGAGGCGATCATGGACGAACCCGTGTGCGCCACGATCGCCGGCGGACCGACGCGCGGCAAACCAGCGGCCTGAAAGAGCTTCTCCAGGTCGGACGGCCAAAACTCGCATACCTCGGCGTGGGCTGTCGACGGATCATCCGGCGCGCCCGGCAATCTCGATCCCGTCGCGTTATCGACCCAGACGCGCCGATGCACATCGCAGGCGGCGATGGGCGATTTGCCGGGAATGAACCAGCCCTTCACCGTCTGCGGACAATTCGGCCCGGCGATCATGCCCGAGACCGCGCAGAGATCGACCTGGCGCAAATTCAAGTCCGGCGTCAGGGTGAAGCAGGTCTGCATGGCTTGCGCGTCTTGCGGCTCGCCGGCACGCAAAGCGTCGACCATGCGGAAAAGAAGCGGCGCCGCCGCCGTGCGCCCGACGAATTCGGGATTCTCCGTGCCATCGAAATTCCCGACCCAGACGACCAAAACATAGTGATCGAACACACCCGCGCTCCAGGCATCACGATAGGAAAACGACGTGCCCGTTTTCCACGCGACGGGGCGCTCCTCGTTAAGCAACCGCGGCACATTCACCGCGTCGGACCGAACCGCGTCCTTCAGCATGTCGAGCGTGAGATAGCTGGCCTCGGGCGAGAGGAGGCGCGTGCCGGGATCGACCGGATCATTCAGCGTGCGCCGCAGGGGGCGCAACACGCCGCGATTGGCCAGCATGGCGTAGAGCCTGCCGATTTCCTCCGGCGAAACTTCCGCGCTGCCGAGAGCGATGGTGAGGCCGTAATGAGGCTCAGGCTGCAGGCGGCGGATGCCTGCATCGCGCAGAAGCGTGTAGAGATTGCGTTGCGGATCGAGCCGCGATTCGAGGTCGACCGCCGGAACATTGCGACTTTGGATGAGCGCATCCTTCGCCTTGATCGGCCCCGCGAAATTGTGATCGAAGTTTTCCGGATCGTAGCCATCGAAGCTCGCCGGCGCGTCCTTGAGCAAAGAATTGGGGTGAATCAGCCCCTCGTCCATCGCGAGCGCGTAAATGAACGGTTTCAGTGCCGAGCCCGGCGAGCGTTGCGCCCTCAGGCCATCGACCTGGCCGTCGATATCCGCGCGGCGAAAATCGGCCGAGCCGACCGCGGCGCGCACCTCCATCGTTTGATAATCGATGAGCAGGGCCGAGGCGTTCTTGAAACCATCCGAGGCGCGGGTGGCAAGATATTCCGTCATCTGCCGCTCCAGCAAATCCTGCGAGGCGAGATCGAGCGAAAGCCGCGTTTCCGCGCGCGGAGTCGTTTCGTCCTGCATCATCTCCTCGACCAGATGCGGTGCGCGAAACGGGAGGTCACGCGGCAGCTTCATTTGCAAGGGCATGGCCAAAACACCGCGCAGGCGCGCATCTTCCGGATGCACTTCCAGCCATTGGGAAAGCAAAATATCCCTCGCTTTCTCGATCGCCAGATCGTGGACCGCCGTGCCGGGCGAACGCCGCCCGGGACTCTGCGGAATCACCGCCAGCGTCATCGCTTCGACGGAACTCAGGTCGCCCGGCTCCTTGCCGAAGTAGATCAGGCTCGCCGCGCCCACGCCTTCGATATTCCGGCCATAGGGCGCGAGGTTAAGGTAGGCCTCAAGAATCTCGTGCTTCGAGCAATGGCATTCGAGGTGAATCGCCGCAATGATCTGCGCCAGCTTGCCGCCGATGGTGCGGGTGTTGAGATGGTAGTGGAGGCGCGCCAACTGCATTGTGATCGTCGACGCACCGAGCCGCCTCCCCTGCCCGCGCAGGTCGGACCAAGACGCGCGCACCAACGCGATCGGATTGAAACCGGCATGTTCGTGAAAATAGCGATCCTCGTGGAGCAGTGTCATCTCGATCAACTGCGGTGAAATTTTCTCCAGCGGAACGTAGACACGGTAGCGATCGTCGTCGGCCAAACCGAGACGGAGCAGGTTCCCGTTTCGGTCGACGTAGCAGGGGGAAAAACTCGTTTCGTCGAGGAGATGCGGCTTCGGAACCACCGCGACCACGAGAGCAAAGGCCACGAAGGAGACTCCAAGGAATTTAGCCACAAAAGAACACAAAGATCGCATGGATTCTCTTTGCTCCCTATGGTTAATTCTCCACCGTCAGCGTACCTGAGACTCCGCGAGCACGGATTTTTTGGTGATACATTGCCTCGGCTTGCACGGGCGGAATCGCATAGGTCCCGCAATTGGTCGCCTTGATGCGATAGGTGATTTCAGTGTCTTCGCCGGTCACCGTGCCGAAGGCCAGCAGCCGATCCTCGCGGACATCGGCGTAGTCAATATCACCCCAATCCGAGCATGCGCCGCTATGCACGGATTCCTCGACGATTTCAAAACCGCCCGGCAAAAGATCCTCAATCGCGACGTTTTCCAGGTTCTGGTCGTCGGTGCTCCGCACGCGGACCACCACATTTAGCTCCTCGCCCAGCTTGGCGGTAGTCACGGGCTGTCCCGCCTCGTTGCGATACTCGCGCGAGACCTCGATGCCCTCGCTCATCGGCGTGGTTACCGTCCCTTCGTCGAACCCGCTTTCCGTGATCTGGTAGAAAACACCGCGCGGCAGATCGCCACCGGAAGTCGATCTCTTAAAGATCAACGCATCCGCATCGCGATCGAACACCGCCTCCGGATAAAGGCCCGGAGTGAGATCGAGCCTGTTGCTCGTGTTTCCTGTGATCTGATCGATCTCCATGTTACCGGAGAGAAAGCTCTGCTTCATCGCCCGGCCATAAGTATCGAGCGCAAGAATCGCCTCGGCGGAGGAGACCGTGTTGAAGTCGTAGTTGATGATCGGGTAAGCAAGCGTCATCAGGTCGTCCTGCGTCAACGTCTTTAAGCGCTCGGGAAAATGGCGCGACAGAAGATAGATGTACTGCGCCGCGCGGCCCAAATCGTCGTCGTAGTCGACCTCCTCCTGCGGCCAGCGATTCGTGCCGTTTTGCAGGTGGAAATTTTCGATTAACGCGTCGGCCTGATCCTGATTCTTCAGCAGCGCATATGTGGCCGCTTCGTAGGCAGCGGCCACGTCGTCGCTCCAATGGCCCTTGGCATTCGTCTCGAACCAGTTGTGATTATGCTCCAAAGCATTCGTCACCACGGTGCCGTTTCGCGCCAGGATATAAATTTCGTAAGCTTGGTTACGCGCTTCGCGAAAGTCCGACGGCGTGCCGTTCGCGTCCTGCTGCAAATGCGCCAGCCCGCGCGTCATCATGTCGGCGGGAATGTCGTAACCCTGCTCCTGCGCCTCAGTCATGAAATGCATGATGTGGGCCGACGGCAAATCGAAATGGAGATCGGGTTGCACCGTCCAGAGACCGAACGCACCCTCGTCATTCTGCCGTGTTGCGGCGACGTCAAGAATTTCCGCGATATGCCTGGCCACCTCGGCGCGAGGCAAGCCCTGCTCCATCGTCTCGGCACTAATCATCGTGGGAAAGGCCTTGCTTACGAGTTGCTCGGTGCAGCCGTAGGCGTAGTGCTCCAGGTATTCGCCCAGCCCGCGTGTCAATCCCTGCGGCAAGGGCGACGCGAGCGCGGTGACTTTGCGATCTTGCGGGTAGAGCTTTCGCGTGATCGGCACGCGCATCTCGTCGTCCTTGAAATAACCGGTCGTCAGGGTGGTCAGGTAAGGCACGGGCGGGCGAACGCTAAGGTGCGAGACAAGGCTCGACATTTTTCCACCGCTCTCCGCCGTCACGGTGATGTCGGCGTTGCCCAGAAGATCCTTCGCGCGCAACAGCCAGTGGAAACACGCATCGCGGCCCTCAGGAATTGTCGCGGTGGGTGCGGCTTTTTGGGTGACTTCCAAGCCGTCGGTCGTTTGCAGACTAAGATTCACCGGGGCGTTGGCACCGGAGCCGTCGATGTTATTGGCCACCGTCACACTCACGTCGAACGTGTCGCCCGGCGCGACGAAGGTCGGCACGTTGGGGCTGATCACAAACGGCCCGCGCACGTGCAGCTTTGTCTCCTCCGAACCAACCGCGTCCGCCGTATTGGCCACGACCATGACCCGAATCGTCCCGGCGAAATAATCGGGCACGTTGTAGGTGAAGGTCTTCGCCTGAGGTCCGATGTCGACGATGCCCGACCAGTAGGCCACCGGGGCGTCGTGCTTGCGCTTGAACGGATTGAGATGATGCGCGAGCGCGTCCTCGTCCGCATCGCCTCCCGCCGCAGCAAGTTCCTGGACGATGGAATATTCGGGCAGGATCAAATCGACGGTTTGCCGCGTGCCGACCTCCAGTGCCTGCTTGCGAAAGAAATAGCCGAGCGGATCGGGCAGCGTGTAGCGCGCGACCTGGAGGATGCCTTCGTCGACCGCGTAGACGACGGCCTGGGTGGGCCGACTCGCGGTCACTTCGATCTGCAACGGTTCGCCGGGTTGCGCGACTTTCGGCACATTGATCGCGATGTGCGTATGACGCGCTTCTTGGTTCACTTTGAACGGCAGCACGGCATAGCTGAGCGGGCTCATGTAGATTTCGCGTGAATCGAGCGCCCGCACAAAAGCGACGTTGAGGTAACCATTCCCCTCGAAATCTTTCGGCAACGTGATTTTTTGCACGGTGGTGGTGGTTGTCGCTTGAAACCAGGCGTGCGCATAAACCTTGTCACGCTCGATGGTCAGCAAGCCTGCGCCGGTGTAGGGCGCGGTGATTTCCACCTCGATGTCCTCGCCCGGCAGGTATTCCGGCTTGGAGAGTTTTGCGGTTAACTCTGCATTTTTCTCCAGCGATCGCGTGAAGTTACCGGTGCCTGCGACAGTGTAGCGCACATCGGCCACGAGGTCGCCGTGATCGTCGTAGAGCCGCGCGGCGAAGTCGCCGGGTTGCGTGGTGTCGAGTGGCCAGGGGAGCCCCTGATCTGGAATAGCGATTTCATTTTCACTGACCGGAATTTCCTTCAGCACCGATTCGTAGCCGTAATTGCCATTCGGCTTCTGCACCAGCACCGACACGTAGCGTTGCTCAACCAGTTTGATTTTTAAATGCTCGACGCTGATCGGCTTGAGGTGTGAATCGACGGCAAGGAACTGCGCGCTCCGTTTACTGCCCTGACGAACATAACTGAAATCGCCGTCGGGCTTGACGCCGACCAGCCAGGCCCGGGGCGAGACCAGAACTTCCGCTCCCGCCGTCACGCTGCGGCCGCCTTCTTTCTCGAATCCCTCCGCGAGGAAGGAGAGTTGATACGCCGAGGGTTCGAGGTTCGCCATGCTCAAGTCAAAAGTCGCCGCGCCCGAGTCGTCCGTGGTTTGATCCAGCAGATCCTGCTCGTGGGACGCACGTGCCACGTTGGGATTAAGGTAGGGATCGGTGAAGGTGTAATCGGGATATTTGTCGAAACTGAATTGGGAGGGATTCAAGGTCACCTTGCCCTTCACGCGATGACCAACGGATGGCGAGCCGTAGAGATTCTCGAGCGAAACAAGGCCCTGCAAACCGGCCCCGTTGATCCAGCCCTCGGCGGGAGTGGCGGACAGCTTTGCCGTGATCTTCATCCGATCGGGCAAAAATTCGGCCACGCGCAGCGTCTGCGAACCTAGCAGCGTGTCGTCGTCACCGCCCTTGACGAGGTAGCAATTGACCTGATATTGGCCGGTGGGCGACGTCTCGCGCGTCGGGAAAGTCGCCTCAAGAAAACCCCCGGCATTGAGCTTGAGCACGCGGCTTTGCACCACGGTGCCGCGCGGGTCGACGACATCGAGGCGCAGCGGAATGCCGTCGAGCGTGCCCTGCCAATCGCGCTGCTTGACGATGAGGCCAAGCTTCGCCTCGTCGCCGGGGCGATAAATCCCGCGGTCGGTGAAGACAAAGGCGGTGAGATCATGCGGCGCCAGGCCGGTCACGCCGGACGTGTCGAAACGTGAAAAATTCAGCTCGCGGTCCTCGCGTCCGAATGGCAGGAACGAGACGTCGGTGTCGTGCCGTACCACGTAAGCGACCGGCTTTTTTTCGCGGATAAAATCCTGCAGCGACGGCAGCGCAGCGCGGCCCGTATCGTCCGTATTGACCGTGACGACCGCGATGCCGTTCTTCCCCAGCACGTCGACCTGGGCGCCCCCGACCGGTTCGCCCGTCTTGATCGACTGCACGAAGACATCATGCGTCCCGTCGGCGTTATCCTTGATCAACAGGCCGAGATCGGTCACGAGAATCAACCGGCGATCAACTAAAATGTCGTCGCGGTCGGTTGGGTCCGCTGGATCGTTGTTGTTGTCATCATCATTTTGCGCCGGTGCCGTCTGAGTTTTGGGATATGGAATGATGCCTCCGTCCTGCTTGTAGTACCCCCCTTTGTCGCCCACTTTTCGACCGAGCACCTTCAGAATGAACAGTCCCAGTTTGCCTTGATTCGCGTTGCTTCCGACGACGAACTCGGAAAAATCGAGCGCCGAATAATCGTTCTTCGAGGTATCGGTATCGGCGATGCTTTGCCGGCGAACGATCTCCTCGCTGATATTGGTCTCGTCGAAATTATTGCTGAGGTCAAAGACGGGGCTTTGAAAATTCCCCTCCGATTGACTGACGAGATGGTTGATCGACGACGGTGTGATCCGCGCCAGTCGAAATTCCAACTGCTCCACGCCGCGGCTGGAGATGGACAATTTCCGTTCACCGCTCAACGCCAGCAACGAACCGTCATGCATGATGTGAACGTCGCGCGGATAGGGCGGCATTTTGCTCACAGAGGCAAATTGATCACCCAGGGAAAAACCGCCAACCGATTGGAGGCCCTTGTCGACCTGAAGATAGACCCAGGAATTCTCGGGCACCTTCAGCTTGAACGAATGGAGCGTCGCGTATTCCTCCTGGCTCGGCACGAGGGTGAGCGCAACGGGCGTTGATTTCGCGAGCACATCGGCATCGACTTCGGCGGGGCTCTTCCACTCTTCATGTCGCCATTGGTCAGTCGTTCCTTCGACGCGCCAGCTTTTATATTTAGGCAGAACCCAGGCGTGAAGAGCCTGCGCGAGCAACTCCGGCTTCACGCCCACGGAAGTCGCGAGGATCAATGCCTGCTCGGGGTCGCCCTCGTCATTGGTGACAATCGTGGTTTGCGCCGACGCAATGTGGAACAAATCAGAATTGCTCGGTACGAGCACGTCGACCTGCTGCGGTTGGTCGAGCTGCGCCCCGCCCGCGGTCGTTCGCACCGAGTCGGGCACGGTCAGGATCGCGTGAGCTGATTCTTTGGGCACGGTAATATTTACCGAGCGGATGTAGGCCACGCGGTCAAGCTTGTCGTAAGCGAATGTGCAGCGGCCCGTGGCCAAGGGCGCATTCTGAAAAACCTGCTCGCCGCTTTCCATGACCAACGTCAGGTTTTTCTCCAGGCTGGCGCGGTCGACCGGATGCGAGAACGTCAGCGTGGCGGTGATCTGCTTTGTCGTTGGGTCTTTCGGGTTGATGTAAAAAGTCTGATCGCTGATCGAGACGGTAAACGGCGCGGTCTTGAATTCCTTCGTCAGCGTCTCGATGCGCGCGTGCTTGGAGAATAATTCCGGCGCGAGCTTCATGCGAAATGTCGTCGCGGCGGGCCAGTTTTCCATCGGCTCAAACAGCAGTTCGTTTTCTCCCGACCAGGACCACTTGCCGTTGAGCTTCGGCGAAAGCGTTATCAGCGGTGTTACGTCCTTGTCGATGTTTTCCAGCCGGGCCACGGAGCGATCGAAATCGAGCGCAAGGTGTTGCGATTGGAATTTCGTATCCGGGTCCGGCAGGCAGGCCATGTTGATGACCCACGCGACCGTCGGCGGCTTCGGCAGATGCGCGTACCAGTTCCACATCCACCAGCCCCCCAAAAGCAGAATGACGAGACTGAGAAAGGAAGCGCCGGAGAGGATTGGCCGTCGGACCACACGCGCCCTGGCAGCACCGGCCCAACCGGGCGGACGCCATGTGATGTCGCCGACAACGGCTGGAATGAGACGAGTGAACTGACCAAAGGGCCACGCTGCAACTGCGAGAAAGCGATTCATGGGAGTAGACCCTAGATCGCAGGCAGGACGGCGCTTATTTCATGCAGCTCTTAATCCGCGCTCGCGCACCCGGACAACAAATTGTCCGGGCCACCGGAAAACACCCCGTCGCACGGAGTGCGACGGCTACCGTCAATAACTGAGAATGAACGGCCCGGCTTTGCGGACGGCTTCGGACAAGCCGAGTTTTCGGCGCAAATCATCCAGGCTGGCGCGTTGGACGCGGGCGAGTGCACCCGGTGCGTCTCCACTCTGAAGCGCTTCACGATAAAACGCCTGCATGAGATCGGCGGTCTCAGCGTCGTCGGCGGTCCAGAGCGTCAGGAGTAAATTTCGAGCGCCCGCTTCCGCAAAGCCGCGCCGCAAACCAAGCACGCCCTCGCCCGCGCGCGCCTCGCCGCCGCCCGTGCCGCAGGCGGAGAGCGTAACGAGCCAGGTATGGTCCAGGTTCAGGGAAGCGGCCTGCTGCGCGGTAAGAAGGCCGTCATTGTCCGGCGGTGGAAAGAAGCCCTTCTTCCAATCGCGCAAGGTCAGTCCGGCGCCCGCCAGCGCGAGAAGGCTGCGCGTCATCGGTTGCGCGGCGAGATTCGTCACGTCCTGGCCAGAACTGACCGGGACATTCGGCACATCATCGGGAGAAAGGTAAAGTCCATGCGTGGCGAGATGCAGGATGTAGGGCGAACTCTGCCGGGCGAGATTGGCCTTGGAAGCATCGCTGCCCCGATAGACCTGCACATCGAGTCCACCGCGCTTCGCCTCCTGTTGCAGGAAAATCGCCTCGCGCTCGGTACCGGGCAAAGCCGGCAGCAGGTCGCTCTCATTCGCTGCCGTCCTCGATCGAGCTTTTCCGACCGGTGAATCGGGCGGATGGTCGTAGTCGGGGTTGGCGAAGACAACCAGCTTTCTAGTCATCGGCATCAAGCCGGTCTGCTGCAATAGATCGCGGCCGCTGGAGACATAATCGATCTCGAAATCGTCCGCCAAAAAATGATTACCGGCATCGAGCAGAGTCGCGAAGGAAACGAAGTTCAGATTCCCATCGGGACTGATGATGAGCCGGTGGATCCCGGGCGGAAGAACGGCCAGAACCGGTTGAGCGAGCGAATCGTCCAGCCCGCGAAGGACATCCGAGAGGGCCGCCTCATGCACGCGCTTGCGCACATATTTTTGATCCAGGGCCACCAGCGCATCGATCTTCGCCGCCGCACCAAGCGGCACCCACTGGCACGCGTCTTGGGTCAGCACGACGGCGCCGTAGGCCGTTTCGGAGTCAAGATGGCCCAGATAGCGGTTGTAGGCGACGTATTCGACCAGCGCCGCGCCGTCCGGCAGCGCCTCCTGAACATCCGAGACCTCGGTGGCGAGAGCACGGCGGGTCTTGCCGCTGCCGACACCTTTTTCAGCCAGGCTCGCCTCGATTTCCTGCACTTCCTGTTCGAGCTTCTGCCGATCCGCGGCGGCCAGCGTCGAATCCGAGAGATCGTTGCCCGTGGCATCCTCGGCCGGCTGGCCCAGTTGCGCCAAAAGCAGCCGCCGTTTTTCCATCATGTCGCGCACTTCGGGATCGCGCTCAGCTCGCGTGACGGCTTCGTCCTCGAGAAGCGAATCGAGCACGACGCCTTTCGTTCTCAACACCATCTCCGCGAGCAAATCGGCATCGGCGAGCGCGGCGGGAAGGTCGCAGGGCTCGATCGTCCGCTCGAAGTCCATCCTCTGGTGTTCCGGTGCGAAGGTGAAGACGCCGTTGAGCATGTTCTGCTGCGCATCGGCCACGTCGCGAGCCAGCGCGGTGGCGTCGTCCGGCTTTCTCAACTCGATCTTGAGGTAAGCGAGGTCGTTGGCTACGGCCAGGGTTTCGGGGTGATTCTTACCCAATGCATCCTCATCAATCTTCAGCGCCTGCTCATAGAGCGGCTCGGCTTCCGCGAGCTTGCCCTGGGCATGATCGTGCCGCGCAAAGGCTGCCAGGCTGGCGGCATATTCGGGATGCTCATCGCCGAGAATACGGTGGCGGATATCCAGCGCGCGGGCGTGGAGCGGCTCGGCCTGGTCGTAGAGCTTCCGCCGATCGTACAGCATGGCCAACTGCTCAAGGCTGCGGGCCACGTCGGGATCATCGGGCTGGGAGATTTTCGCCTGCATGGCGATGGCCCGGACCAGCAGCGGCTCGGCGCGGACATCGTCGCCCTCGCGCACGTAGAGCAGCCCAAGCTCGCTCAGCGTGGTGATGGTCGCGGGATGGTCCGGCCCAAGCCGGGTGGTGAGAATGCGGAGCGCTTGTTGGAAATAGTTCTCGGCTTCGTCGTAGTCGCCCAGGCTGCTGTCGAGCAGCGCCAGGTCGTTCAGCGTCTTGGCCACAACCGCGCTGTTCGGGCCGAGCGTCTTTTCGCGGACCGCCAGCGCCTGTGTGAAGAGCTTTTGCGCGGACGCATAGTCGCCCATGATCCAATAGAGTGTGGCGAGGTTGTTCCATGTCGTCGCGGTGACCGGGCTCTGCGGGCCCAGCACCTTTTCCTGAATCTCGATGGCCTGCTCATAAAAGGCTTCCGCGAGAGACAGGTTGCTGCGGTTTTCCTCCAGCGCGCCGAGCGCGTTCAAGACCTCCGCCACCGGCGCCGCTTCGGTGCCAAGCAGCCGTTCCCGAATCTCCTGGCACCGGTCGAGAGCGCTTTGCGCATCCTCGTAGCGGGCCATGTTCCCATAAAACCAGCCGAGACTGAGCAGGGCATCGGATACCGGCAGGGAATTCCGGCCCGCGTGGCCCTCCTGCAGATGGAGCACCCGGAGGAGAAGCTTCTCCGCGGTATCGAAGTCGTGCTTCCTGAGCTGCGCATCTGCCTCGTCGTTTAAGGCTTGAACGAGGGCCGCGATGTCGCCCCGCTTCTCGGCGTCCTGGGCGCGGGCCTGCGCTTGGAGAATGATGGTCGCGTTGACATCGTTGGTCGTCGCAACTGGCGGCGGCGTAACTGGCAAATTGGCTCCCCAAATGTTCGCACTGGACAGGGACAAAATAAGGGCGAAGGTAAAGACTCGGCCTGCGTGGCAGAAGGTATGTGACCTTGGCCGAGGAGTCTCCGTCCTAAAATGGAACGAGACAGCATCGTACAAAATAATACTCCATTCAACTCTTGCAACTTTGGCACGCATTATGCAATAAATAGTTTAGACATTCAATGAAGTTTGACTCCTCAGCTCTACCACTCCTCCCGACTCAGCAAGAGCTGACCGAGCTTAACGACTTGCTGCTCAGCGCCATGGAGCTGTACCAGACCTATGCAACCTTGGAGCGTCATCCCCGTGTCATTGGCTCTTCGAAATCGGTGGAACTCTTTACATCATGTCGGGAACAACTGCACCAGGATATCTCGCTTTTGGACAAGCAGCTCGAAATTCTTTTAACTTTATCGCGGGCCTCGGGCGACGAAGACTCGTTGAAAGCCGGGGGCGACCAGACCTCCCTGCTTCATGCAGGAGGCGGGGATGCGTCTCATCCGCTGCTGCTGATTCCCGACGTCGAGCCGACCGACATGAAGCAATCGGTCTTTGAGATCATGCGCAAGGCTTTCCATACCGAGGATCTGTTTAGCGACCAGCTCAATGCCTGCCTGCGCTCGGCCCAGACGCGCAAGCATCTGAAACTGGAGCTGCAACTGAAGATGATTATTCTTTCCGCCGACCAGCGTTGCCGGTTGCTGGAGGATCGTTACGGCTACGCCCGGACGAAGAATTTGCTTTTCCAGGGCCTGAGGCGGCAAACGACCCGCTTTCTTAGCGCGCTCAATGGAGAGAAGCGGACCGATATCGATCGGTAAGTCCTGCGCACGCCAGATCCTGCGGACGGCAGTTGGAGAAAAGAAGGAGCCTTCCCTCGTTTCCCAAATTTCATTTGGGAACGCGCTTGTTGAGGTCATTTTATGGCCGGTCTCGCCCCGACTATCACGAAGTCTGCGCGAAATAAAATTTTGCGGGAAACAGGAGGCGTTCCCAAGTGAAACTTGGGAACGAGGAAGCTCTGACGCGATGCGCCATTCGTGTTAACACGACCTATCCCTTCGAGGCGTCGACTTTCTTCTTGTTGGCGTCGATGCTGTCCGGATCGTCAATCGGCTCGGTCGCTTTCTGGATCGGAAGATCGGTGGTAGGGCTGGAATTTTTCAGTTGATGCAGCGCGGTGAAGATAACCGCCTGCTCGTCGTATTTGAGCCACGCGCCCGGCGGCACATCCTCGTCATCAACAAAACGCCATGAGGTGATCGCGCGCTTGCTTTCGTCCAAACCGAGGTATTGCCAAACCGCCGGTGAGACATCGAGCCCGGCGTGATCGTCGCCCATGCCGATGGGACGTTCGTCGCCGAAAACATACTCGGCGTGATCGTAACGCAAGGGGCCGACATCCTCCCATTGCGCAAAACAGGAACGGCCGTCCTCGTTCTTGATCCAGACCCAGCGATCTTTGCAGGCGGAGACCTGTTTGCCGTCCTCGTTCGGCCGGTGCCAACGCCGGGGCACCCACTCACTCGCTTTGTCGGGGAAAGCCAGATCATTGAACGGGAGCGCGACGTAGAAGGGATTGACGGTGGAGGCGTGGTCCGCCGAGGCAAAGCCATTACGGTCGTCCGGGTTATCGCTGCCATGATTCGTCGAGCGCCAGTGCTCATCCCACGCGCTGCCGATATTATCGGTGGAACTTACGGTCGAGCCTCCTTCCCCGATCCAGAACTCGGTCGTGATGATGCTCGTTTTCCAAGGATAGGTGTGATGCGTCGTTCTGGTGAAATTCGTGAAGACAAAATTGGCGGATGTCGTCGTGGTTCGGAGGGGGGTCGAATAGCTGCCCGCCGACGACGAGGTCATGGCCAGGGTGGTCGGGAGAACGCTGGCGTAATAGGGCTGATGCGTCGTTGTCGCCCCGGTGACGGTCTTTACCGGTATGGGTGCCGGCATCGGGATATAGGTGGAAACGCCGGAGATAGGGGTACCCATTCCCGGGTAGCGCGCGACGGGCAGGCCAGTTTCCACGGTGGGCCCCACGGAAACGGAGCGGGTTGGAGTCGCCGAAACCAAAGACGCGGAACTCGGAGCGGGAGTCAGGGTGATGGCAACCGACTTGGCCGGAGCGCCGCCGCGGGGCTGATTCGTCACGGTTGCGACCACGGTCGGAGAAGCTGCTGCGGGGCCAACGATAACGCTTGGGCTTAACGTGGCGGGAGCCGGGGATGAGGTCGTCGAGGCTGTTTGCGTGAGAGGATGCTTTTTCTTGTGGAGGGACTTATGGACAACCGGAGTGCCATCCGAGGCGACTGTTTGCGGCGGCGGCGGAGTTGTCGTGGCCGGCGCCGGGACCACCGTGACGTCGTCGTCGGCAAAGATGGCGACTTCTCCGACGATGACAGCAAAAAACAATGCGATCAGGTACAGGCAGATTCGGGAAGTCATTGCTACTGTATTTTAACGCGTCGATCAGGATTTAATGATGAGGCAAAGGAGTTGCGCGCCGCAGAAACCCCGTTGCCGCGGCTTTGACACGCAAACCCAGCCGTCTCATTCCAATTAATAAAGCAAAACAGTAAAAAAACCAAGATTCTTATCGATGTTGTATGACAAGAAAAACCCCCGCACCGTTTCCAGTGCAGGGGCGGCAAATTTTCCCGGCAAACGGGATTAGGCTTTGAGGCTTTTCTTGCGCTTCCAGGCAAAGGCGAATCCGCCGAGCAGCGCGAGGATCAGCATCGAGGCGGTGGAGGGCTCGGGAACTACTTCCAGATCGCCGTCGTAGAGGTAGAGCTTGAGGCCGGAATAATTTTCGGAGGTAGTTATGTTGTTGCCGTTGCTCGGATCCAATACCGCAAGGGCGAACGAATTCGCTTCATATGACTGCGTGGAGCCTTGGACTTGGCCTGTGGCAGTATTGGTGTCGATACCCAGGACATAACCATTCGCATCGTACCCGCCCGTGGTGACCAAGTTATAGGCGAGGTCGGCCGAGAGAGTACTTCCCGTAGTCATCAGCAGATAGGCAGATTGGTTGCGCAGTTGCAGCGTATCGCTGCTCGAGGAGGTCGCCGCCAAGTCCACCAGGTTGATACCGATGGTAGATCCCGTGCTGAAGGTAACCGATCCATTACCCCCATTTACCGTCAGATAAGTCGAGTTCGTATTGGGATTGGTAAAGGTCGAACCGGTGGAATTGCCGCTGCCCAAAGCGAAGGTCAGCGAAGTTCCCGCATTAATCCCCAATGTGCTGCTCAAGGTCAGGCCGCCACCGGTGCCGCCACCAGTGCCGGGGGCGGTTTGGTTGACTTTCCCATTGTTATTCGTGCTGCCGGCATAGCCGGTGCCCTGCGCTGCGCCTGATGCGATGGTGCCACTCGACGTCACCGCTCCGCTGATCGTACCGCTTCCTGCGAGCGTAGCGCCACTGCTCACGGATACGGCGCCCGAACCGGTACCCGAACCCGAAGCGTTGTTAATGTAGGACGTACCGCCTGAAACCGTTGTATTGCCTGTATAGGTATTCGCTCCAGACAGAGTGATCGTGCCGCTCTTCAAAGAGACACTATTAAAATTGGAGAGTACATGGCTGTAGCTGAAGCTCTTGCCAGAGGTGGGATCAATCTCCAGTGTATTCGAATTGGCGGCGGTTCCACCCGAAATATCGCCGTTGATCGAAGCTGAGCCACCAAGGATTTGCACGTCGTTCGTGCCACTGCCAAGGCTGATCGCCTTGCCGGTACCGTCTTGCTGGATTGTGCCGTAATTGATGACGGTTTCGTTGTTAGCGCTCGCAGTCCCTACGGTCGTGGTTCCCCCGGTACCGTTGGGTTCGGTGACATCCGCGCTGCCGTCGATGACAGCCACGGCGCCATTTCCTTCGATTGTTCCACCCGCATTATTGGTAATCACCACGGCATAATTGGCCGCGGTATAATTACCATACAAAGCCGTTCCGGTATTGGTATTGACGCCGAGGATGGCGATGCCCGAGTCGCTATCACCCTTGATTAATCCACCAGAGTTGTTGGTGACATACGAGGTCCCGGTGGAGTTGACATCGGAGGTGCCATTGGCATTGAGGGTTGTGTAGGCGGCTCCATTGGCATCGAACGGATTCGCGTAAGTTTTCTCGATCGGAATATCCGTATCGACGCCATTGGTCTCAGTGTGATCGATACCCGCGAGGGTAATGCCCCTTGCATACGCACTGTTGCCGTTTGTGTTCTTGCCTTCAATCGTTCCAGAATTGATGATGGTGCCGCCCCCGACAGTAACGCCTTCGCTGCCATCTTGATAGGCGTTATTCGAAACAATCGTGGCGCCGGAGTTGTTCATGATGTTAACTACTCCATCGACATCGACGCCGTCACCGTCGCGGGTGACTCCGGTACCTGAGATTAACCCGGAATTGACGATCGTCACTCTCTCCGTGCCATCCACGGCATCGAGGTTGATGCCCGAGCCGTTATCACCCTGGATCGTGCTACTGGCGTTATTGGTGACGCTCATCGTAAAAGGCAAATCAAAGACACCATTAGCATTGCCGTTGGACGATCCGGCCGTATCCCCCGTATCGGTCTGTTGCCCACCGGTGATGCCATGCCGCGCGCCTTCGATCAGGTTGGCGCCTGTTATTCCCGAGACTAGCGTCTGGCTGGCGCCATTAATGATGGTAATCCCGGTATTATTGTCCTGCGCATCGATGCCGTCACTGCTGCTCGTGTTGTCCGAGGCATTTGTGGACTTGATTGTCCCTGAGTTATAAATAATTCCACCTGCACCAGGACGCACCGCATCCGCCTCATATGCCGTGATCGAACCCCCCGCATAGTTATAAAGTGTATTGCTAAAGGAAGTGGTGGTACCGTTACTGTTAAGGATGTTCCAATTAACGCCTTGGTCGCCTGTTCCAGTGGTGTTTGCTCCTTCATCCGCGTGTGTCGTGGAGATGGATCCATAATTATAAAGTGTCACCGTGCCCGTATTATCCTTCGTCTGGAAGGCATCGGAGCCAACCGCAGTGATGCTTGCGCCTGTGTTGTTGGTAACGGTCAGCGTAATTCCGCTGGCTGTGTTGCGAATGGCGCGTCCTGTGCCAGTCTGGCTGATGGTACCGCTGTTAGCGATCGCAGAAGATCCGGTAACAGTGATGGCTACCGTAGAGCCACTCACACCTAATGTCACCCCCGGGTTGATCGTTTCTGTCCCACTCGAAAGCGACACCGCCGTGGATGAATTACTGGTAAGAGTGGTACCCGCCGCGGCAAAGACTGAGTTCATGCTGAGAACAAAAGCGGCGAGCAAGCTACCGACAAAGCCAACGATATTTTTCATGTGGCCACTATGCCTAGAGCATCCCTAATTAATCGCGAGAAGTTTAGTGTAACTTTATGACGCGCGTTTCATGTCATTCTTAAGTCGGAACCCAATTAATCATTTATCTATATAGAACTGCAACTTTAACGCGAAGACCTGGCGTCAGTCATGCGCGGAATATGTAAAATTTTTCACGAGAAAATAACTTGCCATTAATGGTGCAAAACGACCAATCCAACGAAATCTGATGTTATCTTTTAAAATAAAAAGCCCGCAACAGAGCGATGCGGGCCTTTTTACCAGATCAGCGCGACACAGCGCTTTCTCTATATAGAGCTTTATTGCAATAACGGCTAACTGGTGACCGACTCGGCGATAGACGGCGCGTGTTCCTCCGTCGCAGAAACGACACTATCGGTCGAAGCCGCCGATTCCCGCTTTTGAAGGCGCAGCGAAACGAATTTTGAGACGCCGCGTTCCTCCATCGTCACGCCATAGAGCACATCGGCAATGCTGATGGTGCGCTTGTTGTGGGTGATGACGACGAACTGCGATTGCTCCTGAAACCGCTTCAAGATTTTGATGAAGCGGTTGATGTTCGATTCATCCAGCGGTGCATCGAGCTCGTCCAGCACGCAGAAGGGGCTGGGCTTGACCATGTAGATCGCGAAGAGCAGCGCCACGGCGGTCATGGTGCGCTCGCCGCCGGAGAGGAGGCTGACGGTCTGGGTCTGCTTGCCGGGCGGCTTGGCCACGATGTCGATGCCGCACTCGAGGGGGTCGCTTTCATCCATGAGCGAGAGCGAGGCTTTGCCGCCGCCGAAGAGCTCGGTGAACATCTCCTGGAAGTTGGCCTTCACCTGCTCGAAGGTCTCCGCGAAGAGCTTCTGCGTGGTGCGGTTGATTTCGGTGATGGCCTTGAGGATTTGGTCCTTGGCGGTGAGCAGGTCGGTCTCCTGCCCGGTGAGGAATTTGTAGCGTTCCTCCAGTTCGTCGTACTCGGTGATGGCTTCAAGATTGACCGGACCGATGGCATCGAGTGCGGCGCGTTTGCCGGCGACCTCGGTTTCGAGCGCGGCCCAATCGGTGGCGGCGTCGGCCTCGGAGAGCGGGGCCAAGTCCTCGAGTTCCTTTTGGTAATCGCGGCGGAAATGTTCGCGCAGATTGCCGAGGAAGAGTTTTTGCTCGGCCAGTTTCACTTCGTTTTCGGAGCGGGCCGACTGGATGTCGTGCTGCTCGTGGCGCAGGGCGCGGAGTGCGCTTTCCTGTTCGTCGATGTGTGCCTGCGCGTTGGAACGCCGGGTGAGGGCGAGATCCAATTCGCCGGCCACGCGGGTCTGCGCCTCGCTCTTTTCGGCGTGCTCGCGTTCGGCGGAGGAAATTTCCTCGCGGGCCTGGACGACACGCTGCTCGTGCTCGCGTGATTCGCGGGTGCGAAGCTCGACGAGTTCGCGCAGTTCCTGCAAGCGGTTCGCCACCGGCTCGCGCTGCTTTTGCCAGGCGTCGCACTGCTGGGTCTGCGTGGCCAGCTCGATCTTGGTATCCGTAATCGCATGGGTCTGCGCCTCTTCTTCGGAGGCCAGCCCGTCAAGTTGCGTTTGGAGCTCCTGCATTCGCGCCCCGGCTTCCTGGCGCGCGGCCAATGCGCCGGCCATCGCTTCGCGGAGCCGTTCGTGGCGCTCGTGGTCGACCTGCTCCTGCGCGTGGAGCCGCGTCATTTCGCGCGTGGCGTCATCGACCTGCCGGACAATCTGCGCGGCGATATTTTGCGCGGCGCGCTCTTCCTGGCGCTGTGTTGCGACGGAAATCTCCGCGACCTGTACAGCAGCGCGGGCGAGTTCAACCTGATTCGTCTTTTCCTCAAGCTCGACGCGAACGGCATCCGCCGCCGTCTGCGCTTCGATGACTTTGACGGATGACGCAGTCAATTCCACCTCGAGCGAACGGAGTTCGGATTGGCGTGTCAGCACGGCGAGGGATGCGCCCGTATCCTGCCCGACGAAGAGAAGTCCGCTCCGGGAAATCAGCTCCCCTGCCCGCGTCGCGATGGTGCTCTGCGGTTGCGCGGCCTTCAGTTTCCAGCCCGCGGCGAGATCGTCAACGACATGCGCGTCTTCGAGCAAAGAGGCGACGAGATCACCCACCACCGGCTCGGCCACGATAAAACGTGACGCATGAGTTTCGGCCGTCGACGGCAGAGGGGTTGGTCGCGCGGCGTGCAGCGGGGCGAAGGCGCACTGTTCCTTGGACGACAACTTTTCACGCCAAATCTGGGTCGCGGCATCGTCATTCAAAACGAGCGCGTTGACCGCGTCGCCGAGCAGCAACGCCAGCGGCGCCTCATAACCGGCTCGGACCTCGATATGGCTGGAAAGGGTACCGTGGAAGTCGCTCTTGGATTCCTCGACCTCGAACTTGAGCAGGCGTTGCGTGGCTTGTGGCGCGCTCGCGTGCTGGTCTTCGAGTTGAGCCAGCGCATCGCGTCGGGCCTGCAGCTGGTGATGCGTGCGACCGACTTCGCTGCGGGATTTTTCCGCCTCGCGCAATTTTTCCTCGCCGTCACGGCGGGTATGCTGTGCTTGCTGCAGGGCCTCGCGACGTTCGGTGAGAAGTTTTTCGGCTTCAGCCAATTTCACGGCATGCTGGGCGACCGCGGCCTGCGCTTCGTCGCGACGTTGCGCGAGCGCCGTTTGCTCGGATTGGAGCGCCTCGATACGGAGTTGGAAATTGCGCTGCTGGAGTTCGAGCCCGGCCAGTTCCTGTTCCTGGCGCTGGTGCAGCCGTTCCTGCTGAAGCTTCTCGTTTTCGATGTCGGCCCGCTCGGCCTCGACGTTGCCGATGCGCGCAGTGAGCATTTGCAGCGCTTCCTGCTCCGCGTCGAAGCGTTGCTGTGTCTCGCGCCGCAACTTCGTGAAGTTGTCAACCTGCGCGTTAAGATGGGTCAGTTGCTCCTCGCCCACGCGGACTTTCTCCTCCGTGCCGGCGATTTCCTGACGGGCCTGGTCGCGCAGGCCGGTGAATTCCTCCACGCGCGCGCGGTTCGTGGCGGCGCGTTGCTCGGCCCGTTCGAGAGCATTGCGGATGGCCGATTGCTCCTCGCGCAGGCGAAGCAGTTCAGCCTCGACGAGCGCGAGATCGCTCCGGGCCGAGGAGACTTTTTCTTCCTGCGCGGTGACGCCGGAATCGAGCTGCTCCTGCTTTTCGCGCGCGCCATCGACTTCGATTTGCAGCGCGGAGATGGTGGTGGAAAAGGTGTCGAATTGATGCCGCGCGAATTTGGTTTCGAGCTTGGCCAGTTCATCGAAGCTGGCCTGGTAACGCCGCGCCTTGCCCGCCTGCCGCTGGAGCGAGCCGATCTGTCGCTTCACTTCGCGGATGATGTCGGCCAGGCGGACGAGATTGGCCTCGGTGTTCTCGAGCTTGCGCAGCGCTTCTTTCTTCTGGCTCTTGTATTTCGTGATGCCGGCGGCTTCCTCAAAAATCGCGCGGCGATCCTCGGGACGCGAGGAAAGGATCGAGTCGATCTTGCCCTGCTCCATGATCGAGTAGGCCGAGCGCCCGATGCCGGTGTCCATGAACATGCTGTGAATGTCGCGCAGGCGGCAGGGCGTCTTGTTGAGCTCGTATTCGCTGGCGCCATCGCGGAAAACGCGCCGCGTGATGGTGACTTCGTTATAGGCGGTGCCGAGTTCCTTCTCACAATCGCCGAAGGTCAGCGACACCTCGGCCATGCCGAGCGGCGGACGCGTCTCGGTGCCGGAAAAGATAACGTCCTTCATTTCACCACCGCGCAGGGCCTTGGCCGATTGCTCGCCGAGGACCCAGCGGATGCTGTCGAGGACGTTGCTTTTGCCGCAGCCGTTGGGCCCGACGATGGCGGTGACTCCGGGGTGAAATTCGAGGGTGGTGCGGTCCGCGAATGACTTAAATCCAACGACGTTGAGGGACTTCAAATACATGGCGCTTTTCTACGCCTGCGTCCTTACCCCTGACAAGGAAATACTACCATTAGTTGTGGTGTCATACGCAGAAAGACGACTATATGTTGATTTTAAGGGGGTTATGAGACTCAGAAATCTTTTCCATCCTGCTGCCTCGAATTTATGCCGCTGGACGATACCGCTCTACTAATTCGTGGTCGACGACTTTATCAATGGAAATGCCTTCCAGTCTTCCGGCAAAGGGCTTTAGCCCTCTGACAAAATCGCTGACTTCTTTCGGAGACTCCGGGTGAGGAAGCAACAACGATGGCAGTCCGTAATCGTGGATTAAATAGCGCCCTAGAATTCCGGCTGCTTCTGAAAAATTGATGAGGCACATATCGTCCTTTTTCTGAAATAGCACTCTCGGGGCGAGTTCTTTTCGCGGAACGAGAATCATATCGACTTTGGGTAGAAGTGACGGAATAGCATCTCCCCAAATAATGACGGAGGAAGTAGCGCCGTCTTTTCGAATGAAGATGATTTTAGGAACAAAGATGCTTTCGCCAAATTCTTCTTGGACAGAATTTCGGTTGAAGTTCCATTTCCAAATCTGGGCAATTCGCTCGCTTGGGTAAGAGGCTAACGATGAAACATTTTGCTGGGGATTATTGAGGATGCACTGATATCCAAACTCATTTCCCGTGTTCCACCCATTGAAGAACCCGCCAGTAGAATAAGCCCCGGTTCCCATGCCATTGTTCTGCGGATCGTGGACGGTGAAGTTAAACGTATCTACGAACGCATGAATTTCTGGCTCGGCCTCCAAGCCGAAAATATGAGGTCGGAAAAAATTGAGGTTAAACGAGACGTTGTAATCTGGTGCTTCCGGATCGAGCTTTTCTGTTTCGGTGTTTAGGTCGAAGCTGAAATAGACTCCTGTATCTTCGTTTTGGTAGAAGGCTTGAGAACCATTAACCTTGTAATTCGACCGCGAAGTAAAATAGCCAGAAAACTCCTCTTGAGTCAGCTTTCTACCAGCAAAATAAAGGTCGTAGCTCATCGCTTGCGAACACTAATGCCCAAACTGATCCTTCGACAAGCTCAGGATGACGGATCGCTCAGGCCAGCGATTTCATGTCGATGACAAAGCGGTACTTCACGTCGCTCTTGATCACGCGCTCGTAGGCTTCGTTGATTTTTTGGATCGGGATCATCTCGATGTCGGAGACGATGCCGTGATCGGCACAGAAATCGAGCATCTCCTGCGTCTCCGCGATGCCGCCGATGAGAGAGCCGGAAAGGATTCTGCGCGGGAAGAAGAGATTGAAGGCCGCCACCTCCAGCGGCTCGGGCGGAGCGCCAACGAGGACCATGGCGCCGTCGAGCTTGAGCAATTCGAGATAAGCGTTGAGGTCGTGCTTGGCGGCAACACAATCGAGGATGAAGTCGAAGCTGGCCGCGTGCTTCTGCATTTCGTCAGCGTTCTTGGAGATGATGACGTCCTTCGCGCCAAGCCGGAGCGCGTCCTTGGTCTTGCCGGGCGAGGTGGTAAAGAGATAGACCTCGGCGCCCATCGCGTGCGCGATCTTGAGGCCCATATGGCCGAGTCCGCCCAGGCCGACGATGCCGACTTTCTTGCCCGGGCCGACCTTCCAGTGATGCAGGGGCGAATAGGTGGTGATGCCCGCGCAGAGGAGCGGAGCGGTCGCGGCGAGATCGAGCTTGTCGGAAATCTTCAGGGCGAAGGCCTCTTCGACCACGATGGCCGTCGAGTAACCACCGCAGGTAAAGCCGCCGCTCTTTTTATCGGGGCTGTTGTAGGTGAAAGTCGCGCCTTCGAGGCAAAATTGCTCGAGACCGGCCTTGCAACTGGAACATGCGCGACACGAATCGACCATGCAGCCGACGCCGGCGAGATCGCCCTGCTTGAATTTCCTGACGTCTTTGCCGACCGCCGTGACGCGGCCGACGATTTCGTGGCCGGGAACACAAGGATAATTCGCCGGGCCCCATTCGCTGCGGACAGTGTGGATATCGGAGTGGCAGACACCGCAGAACAAAATCTCGATTTGCACATCGAGCGGTCCCGGGTCGCGGCGTTCGAAAGAATAGGGAACCAGTGGCGTGGTGGCGGACTTGGCGGCGTAAGCTTTGGCGGTAGTCATAAGAAAGAAAACGTCGCGCAAGACAGCCCAAAGTCAACGGGCGGGCGGCACCACACCGCGAAATTGCGGATGCTCCTTTTACAAGCGATGCATCACGGTTTCCTCACCCTTCATGCTGAAACTGAACTGATCTTTCGACAAGCTCAGGATGACAGAAGGGAACAGTTTCGCACGGAGGGCTGCAGAGGACTGAAGAGCTTTCGGAAAGGAATATATGCATTCTCTGCAGTTCCTCTTCGGCCCTCTGTGCGAAATCTCAATCAGGGTCGGGACGGAGTCCGCCCCTCCATTTCAAACTACTTCTTCGAGACGTAATCGCGGACTTCCTCGAGGTGGCCGGCGGAGCCGAGCTTCTCGGCCGTGTGGGCGATGAACTTGGCATACTCCTCGATGAAGATTTTGCCCGGAGGACGGAAATCGAACGCGCCGGGGTTATCGCGGAAGAATTCGCGATGCACACGGGTCCAGACCAGCCGGCCATCGGTGTCGATGTTGACCTTGGTGACGCCGAGCTTGGCTGCCGGAAGATATTCGTTTTCGTTCACGCCACAGGCATCGGGATCGAGCGTGCCGCCCGCCGCGTTGATGCGCAGGACTTCGTCCTTCGGGACGCTGGAGCTGCCGTGCATGACGATGGGGAAACCGGGAATCTTTTGCTTGATGGCCTCGAGCACCTCAAAGTGGAGCGATTGCTGGCCCTTGAACTTGTAGGCGCCGTGGCTCGTGCCGATCGCCGCCGCGAGCGAGTCGCAACCGGTCTGCTTGACGAATTCGACGGCTTCGTCGGGATTGGTCAGGCAGGCGTTGCCCTCGTCGACCTTGATGTCTTCCTCATCGCCGCCGAGCATGCCGAGTTCCGCCTCGACGCTCAGGCCCTTGGCGTGGGCGCGCTCGACCACGCGCTTGGTGATGGCGACGTTCTCCTCGAACGGATCGTGCGAGGCGTCAATCATGACCGAGCTGTAGAATCCGCTGTCGATGCAATCGTAACAGGTCTTTTCGTCGCCGTGGTCGAGGTGGACCGCAAAGATGGCCTCGGGGAAAATCTCCCCGGCCGTGCGGACGATGGCTTCGAGCATGCGCTTTTCGGTGTAAGCGCGCGCACCCTTGGAAAGCTGGATGATGAACGGAGCCTTGGCCGCCATGGCGCCCTTGAACAAGCCCATGGCCTGTTCGGCGTTGTTGATGTTGTACGCGCCGATGGCGAATTTGCCGTAGGCGACCTTGAAGAGCTGCGCAGTTGTGACAATCATGGGTGTAAATCTCGCGGGTTGGGTTGAAAAGTCGAGGTTGGACGGTGAGTGCCATGAAGCTACTAGCGTGCCAGCAGCGCTATTTATGAAACAGATATTATGATGACTGGCCCTATCGTTCCAGGACCACCTTCTCGCCGGCGAACTTCTCCTTGGCCGGGTCGAACATCGCAAAGAATTCCTTGTTCTCGTTACGGTCAAGGTGGCGCGCCATTTCCGGCAGGCACCAGGGCCGGATGATCGCCTGGCGGATCAGTTCTTTTCGCGTTTTCTCGTGCGGGCAGAGGGCGAGGCGCTGGACGAAAAGCGAGGCAATGAGCGACCACGGTTTGCGGCTCAAGCCGACCATCCACGCCGTGGTTTCCGCCAGTTGCCTCTGGCGTTCTTCCTGCCCGAATCGTTCCGTGTCCCGAACCTCATGCACCCGGATGCCCACGGTAAATTCCATGCCAAAAAGAAGCGCGCCCTGCTGCGCCAGCGCACATAAAATCATGCGGTCATTGTCGAAATTATTGCCGAGATCGAAGACGTAGGCCGAAGCCCGCAACGCCTCCGTGCGGACCGCCATGCAGGAGTAATGCACGACCAGGCCGAGGATCGAGGCGAGCAGCACGTTCGTGGTGCTTAAACGCCACACCGGTGCCGCGGGCGGAAAGTTCGCGCCGAACCAGGCCGGGATTTCCGTGTCCTCGTAGCGGATTTTCGAACCTTGATAGATGGCGAAATTGGCGCCGAAAGCCGCGGCATCCGGGTAGGCCTCCAGAGCGGCGAGCGCGTTTTCGACGTGGTGCGGCAGCCACCAGTCGTCATCATGCAGGATGAAGGTGACCTCGCCCTGGAGAAATTCTTTCATCATCAATTGCGCGTGCTGCAACGGAGTGACAGCCGGATCGCGAAAAACGTAGGTGATCGGGAGCCAGGGGAAATCCGCGCAGACGGCCTCCGAGGCGCGGTCACCGCCGTTTTCCGAGACGAAAATGCGGCTGATTTTACTGAGCGCGGCCTGATCCGCAATCGACTGGAGCGCAATCGGCAGCAGGCCTGCCCGGGCCGCTGTAGGTAGGATCACCGTAACCACGGACGGAATCTAAGGCGAATGAAGAAACCAGTGCGAGCGATTTCTTCAGCCTCCAGCGATGGCGGGGACGATGCTGACTTCCTCGCCGGGCTTGACGGGAGTTTCCTTGTCCTGGAGGAAGCGGATGTCTTCGCCGTTGACGTAGATGTTGACGAAACGGCGGACGTTGCCCTGCGCATCGAGCAGGCGCTCGCCGATGCCGGGGTATTTCTTGTCCAGGCTGGCGAGCAGGTCGGAGACGGTGGCGCCCTCGACCTCGACGGTGTCGAGGTTGTCGGTCAGGGGACGGAGCGGGGTGGGGATGGAGACGGGTATGGGCATAAATTTTTGACGGAACTCCTGCGGAGGGCAGTTACGGAATGACGGAATTTTTGACAGGATTAACAAGATTAACAGGATTTGGGGAAGGCAGATTTAGACAGGAGTTACATGAAGGACATGAGGAGAAGGGGGGGGGTGCGGGATGTTCCGTTATGATGTGGTATGAAGTGGAAGGGAGCGCTTCCCTCGTTCCCAAACTCCATTTGGGAACGCACTTGCTGAGGCAATTCCATTGCCGATCCCGGCCAGAAAATCGCCATAGCCCGAGCAACGAAGTTGAGCAGACAATCGCGTTCCCAAATGGAGTTTGGGAACGAGGAAAGCGAAGCTTCGCGGACAAGTGCGTTCCCAAGTGCAACTTGGGAACGAGGGATCGTTTTATCCGCCCTGCATGCCAGGGACGATGGAAATTTCATCGCCGGATTTTACTGGAGTTTCCTGTTCCTGTAACCAGCGAATATCATCCTGATTAACATAAACATTCAGAAAGCGACGCACATTGCCCTGAGCATCAAATATCCGCTCGTTTAGGGCCGGATAACGCTTGCCTAGATTCTTTAACAAATCCCCGATCGTTTCGCCATCAACCTCAACAATGTCAAGGTTGTCGGTTAGTGGACGGAGCTGAGTGGGAATGGTAATTGGAAGCGACATAAACTCGGTTGGATCATTACGCCGCTGCCGCATGGACGGCGGTGTCGTTCGCGATGAGGGCCTCGAATTCGCGGAGGCTGGGGTTGATGAGGCGGGGCGACGGGAGATGCGGCGCGACGGCTTCGGCGGTCTTGAGCCCGTGCCCGGTGATACAGAGCACCGCTGATTCGTTGGCGGGAATTTTGCCGCTGGCGATGAGCTTCTTCGCGCAGGCCACGGTGACGCCACCAGCGGTCTCGGCGAAGATGCCTTCGGTCTCGGCGAGCAAGCGGATGCCCTCGATGATCTCTTCGTCGGATGCGTCCTCGCTGCCGCCGCGTGAGGCCTTGATGACGTTGACTGCATAGTAGCCGTCGGCGGGCGTGCCGATGGCGAGCGACTTCGCGATGGTCTTCGGCTTGGGCACGGGACGAATCAGATCGGTCCCGGCCTTGAAGGCCTGCGAGATGGGGCTGCATCCGGTCGCCTGCGCGCCATGGATGGTGAAGGGCTGCTCGTCGATGAGGCCGACCTTGATCGATTCCTGGTACGACTTGGCGATCTTGGTCAGCAGCGAACCGCTGGCCATCGGCACGACGGTGTGGCGCGGAAGTTTCCAGCCAAGTTGTTCCGTGATTTCAAAGCCCATGCTCTTGGAACCCTCGGCATAGTAGGGGCGCAAATTCACGTTCACGAAGCCCCAGCCATATTTGCCCGCGATCTCGGAACAGAGGCGGTTGACCTGGTCGTAGGCGCCGTGGATGCCGATGACGTTGGTGCCGTAGACGAGGCTGTTGAGGACCTTGCTCTGCTCGAGGTCGGCGGGGATGAGGACGTAGCTTTTCAGGCCCGCACCGGCGGCGTGGGCAGCGACGCTGTTGGCGAGATTGCCGGTCGAGGCGCAGGCGACGATCTGGAAGCCGAGTTCCTTCGCCCGCGAGAGCGCGACGGAAACGACGCGGTCCTTGAAGGAGAGCGTGGGGTAATTGAAGGCGTCATTCTTGACGTAGAGTTCCTTCACGCCCAGCGCCTTGGCCAGCCGGTCGGCTTTGACGAGAGGGGTAAATCCGGTGTTGAGGCCGACGGTGGGATCACCGTCGATGGGGAGGAGTTCCCGGTAGCGCCACATGCTGTGCGGGCGCGATTCGATCAGTTGGCGGGAAATGGAGTGCTTGATGAGATCGTAGTTGTAGTCGGCCTCGAGCGGACCGAAATCGAACTCGCAAACGTGAACGGCCTTCTTCGGGTACTGGCGGCCACATTCGCGACACTTGAGATAGCTGAAAAATTCCTTGCCCATAGTTTCCATCGCTTATCGAGGATCGACCTCTCCATGATTGAGGGGTCAGGAAGACGAGATGCCTGAATACGAGTAGGCACTCGCTCCTTATCCTCCCCGGGGCTGTCCGCATAATGCGGACGACACCGAGCTGGGTTTGGCACCTGACGGCAGTTGCTTTTCGGATGAAAAACACCTACCCGGTTGCCGCGGTTTCACAGGGCCAGCCCCTCCACCGCTCTCGATAAGTTACCTTTATCTAAGGGCGGTACGGGAAAATGTCAAGCGGGAGGTTGCGTAGTCCTGGAGTGCGACCCCTACCAGGGTCGGTCGCCGAGGGAATCGATACCGGTGGTGTCGTCCCGCCAAGCCGGGACTCAACCACCGGCTAGGATTGTGGCATTCCTCCGGAATGCTTAAGACGCGGAACAAAAGACTTTCGCAGATGTCTCTAAGGCGTCTTTGCCGGAGGAGTCTTCGCGGCGGGAGCAGCGGGAGCGGGCGGCACCGCAGGCGGTGCTGGCGGCGGCGCGAGTGCCTGGAGTTCCGCCTGGGCCAGGACGTATTCGGAGTAATCTTTTTGCTGCGTGGCGACGCATTGCTGGAAGGCCTGGATCGCACCGGGTTTGTCGGCCATCAGCAGCCGCTTCATGCCGGTGAAATACCACGCCTCGCAGTGCTGGGCTTGATCGGTGGCGGCGTCGGCCGACGAGGCGGCAGAGAGATAATCGGCTTCGTTGACCCGCCCCAGCAGGTAATTCGCGGTCTTTGTCACGAGGTCGTCCGGGCCCGAATTCCAGCTCGTTTCCAGAGCCGTGGAAAGATCCTGGTCCGCATCGGCACCGGAGTTCTGCGCCTTGGAGATCAGCCAGAGATAGAGCCGCGCGTGGTCGGCATTGTGGTCGCGCGGGGCGAGATCGCAGAATTGTTTCAGGTCGCTGAGCGCTCCGTCGAGGTTGCCCTTGGTCAGCTTGGCGAAGCCGCGCGTGTAATAGGCCTGGGCATTTTTGGGATCGAGATAGAGGGCCTGGGTGCTGTCGGCGATGGCGTTGTCGAGATCGTTTTTCTGCGCCTCGATCACGGCCCGATTGAAGTAGGCGCTGGCGATTTTCGGATCAAGGGCGAGCGCCTGGGTATAGTCGGCGACGGCGCCGTCGAGGTCGCCTTTGGTCTGCCGGGCTTGACCGCGATTCGCATAGGCCTGGGCGATTTTCGGATTCAGGGAAAGGGCCTTGGTATAATCGGCGATGGCGCCGTCGAGGTCATGATTGGAGCTCTTGGCGTTGCCCCGGTAATAATAGGCGTCGGCGATGGTGGGATCGAAAGCCAGCGCGTGATCGAAGTCGATGATGGCGGCATCGAGATTGCCCTGCGCCTGCCGGGCCAGGCCGCGGTTGAAATAAGCGCCGGCCATCTTGGGCTTGAGCGCGAGGGCCGCGGTGTAGTCGGCGATCGCTCCATCGAGATTGCCATTGGCCTGTCGCGCAAAGCCGCGGTCGCTATAGGCGCTGGCGAAATTCGGATCGAGGGTGATGGCCTGGGTATAATCGGCAATCGCGCCCTCCAGGTCGTCCTTGCCGGTCCTGGCATTGCCCCGGCTGTCATAGGCGGCGGCCAACGAGGGATCGAGAGCAACCGCCCGGGTGAAGTCGGAGATGGCTCCATCCAGATCGTTTTTGACGACTTTGGCATTACCGCGACCGTTATAGGCCGCGGCCAATTGGGGGTCGATGGCCAGGGCTTGATTGAAATCCTTGACGGCGCCGTCGATATCGCCGCCGGCCTGGCGAGCCGCAGCCCGGTCGTTGTAGGCAACACTCGACTGCGGATCGATGGCCAGAACCTCGGAGTAATCGTCGATGGCTCCTTTCCAATCACTATTTTTTGATTTCGCCGTGCCGCGTGCCAGGTAGGTGTCCAACACGGGCTCGAGAATGGGAGCAGAGCCGGAAGAAGTTCGCGACGCAAAATCGGGGCTTAGATCGATCCACTTGAGCTTCCAACCGAGACCCAGAAATTGGAGGTGAAGCAGGGCCACACCGCGATCCGAAACAAAATCAAACAGCGAGGCGAGGCCCTCGCCGTTGACGGGCTGGGTATTAAAGCCGAGCAGGAGTTTCGCGGCCAAGTCCGGCGCGATGAGCTGGGTCTGGTCTTCGGCGGCGAATTGGTCCGATTTATTCACCAACCCGGAAAGGCCATCCGGCGTGACATAGAGATCGACCGAATGATCCAGCATGGCAAGGACCGTCGCTGAAGGGGCTGGCGCCAGCGAATTGCTCGCGGTATCAGCAAGACCCGCCTGGGCAATTTGGGTGCTGATCTGGTCCTTGAGGGAAGCGCGGACCGAGGAAAAATCGACGGTCGCATCGAGGTCCGCCGGGACGCCTTGCTCCAGGGCATAACGGAGCGATGCGGCGGCATGATAAGGAGACCAAATGTAATAAACCATCAAGACCGCCAGTACGGCCCAAGCCATGATGATCTTCGGCATCAATCGCCGGGGCGGACCGTTGGCTGGCGTTTCCTCGATCGGCTGGTCCGGGACCGGCGGAGGGACCTTCGCGGGGGGAGTCTCCGGCGGTTTGGCTGTGGGCGGTGGTGGCGCGGGCGGGGCAGCAAGTTTGACCGTTGCGACTTCGAGGTCCGAGTCCTTGGGAGGAGTCTGCGCCGATTCGGAAAGCACGAGCGGATTCGACGTCTTGGGCGGCTCTTCGGGCGTGGCGGGGGGAGGAACCGTGCCAGTGGGAGGCTTGAGGATCATCCGCGTGGGAAGCGGCGCAGTGCCTGTCGGCTTCACCGGCACCGGGGGCGCAGCGGGCGCGGCCGGAGATAGTCGCATGGGAACTGTTTTCGCCGTTAGGTCCCTGGCGAGGGAAGGCGGCATGGCTTTTTTGGCTTCCGGTGATGGCGAGGACGCTGTGTCGGGAAGGTTGGGAGGTCTCGGCGGCGGGCGCGGAGCCAGGGCCTTGATGGCTTTGGTGGGAAGCGGAGAAGTCGATTGGGCAAGCGCCTTGATGAGGGCGGCGCGCGCCACCTTTTTTGTGCTTTGATTGGCCGCGACGAGAGGCGAAGTGGTGGCAATCGTCCCCGGCGTATGGCCCGTGGTGATCGGGCCGAGGGGAGCGTTTGGCCCGATCAGGATGGTCTTTTTAGAGGCGGTGCCGACATCCGAAGGCTCAACCTCGGCACCTGGATCATTTTGCCTGCTGGGCAGGTGGGTGACCCCCGGCGGCGCGGAAGGCGCGCGTTTTGGAGCTTCAGGTTCCTCCTCGATGGCCGACTCGACCGGGGGATCCGATTCAGGCTCAGGAGCAGCTTCGGGCGGGGATTCCCCGGTCGTGGGTTCCGGCGGAGCGGCTTCTTCGGGCGGCGGCGATTCGGCCGACGATGCGGCCAGCACCTGGCCCAGGGGCATCCAGTCCTCCGTTTCACCTTGTTTCGCGGAATCGGTGAGCGACAAAAGTCCCTCTTCTATATGCTGCCTTACTTGCTCTTCGGAATAGGGGCCAAGTTGGATGCCTGCCAGCCGGATGAAGATTTCCATCACGATTTACCGGGTGAGACGACAGGCAGGTTCGAAGCTTTCTGGAAGGGAAGCGGGTTAATCGAACTCATTTTCGAGCAAAGGCGGATAACATCTCAATGACACGTCTCATCATGGGCTATTCCACCGCGTAAGTCGAGGGCTTCGCCGCAAAGTCGGCTGGAAATAGTTGGAGGCGCAACCTCGTCCTATTTTTCGGACAGCCTCTCGGTAGACGGCAACGCATCCTTGCTCTACTTTATCGTCCCGACCTACACTCGGCCCAAATTTATGCCCAAAGTTACGCTTTTGCCCGGCGGCCAATCCGCCGAAGTTCCACCCGATACCCTCCTCCTCGATGCCGGGGAGGAAGCCGGGGTCGAGATGGAAGCGGGATGCTTCAATTGCTCCTGCGGAACCTGCGCGGTCGAGATTGCATCGGGGATGGAGAATCTTGACCCGCCAACCGACGAAGAGTTGAACGTGCTCGATCAATGGAACAAGGACCCGGACAAATACCGGCTGACCTGCTGCGTGAAGATCAAGAAGGGCGAGGTCGTGATCAAGCTGGAGCATTAGGTCAGAGACGCCGCTATTGATAACAGCCATGCTCCTGCTTGGTTAAAACTACCTTAACAGGAAAACATGAAATCATGAAAACAGGAAGGAAGATCAACATGAATCCTCTTCAGTTTCATGTCTTCATGATTTCATGTTTTTCTGTTAAAAAGTGATGATTTCAACCAACCACTATGCTGACTGATTTCTTCAAAAAAATTTGGCGCTGCGGGATAGCAGTTTCGATTGCTTCGTTTTTGTTGTCGCTCGCCAGCCTTTTTTATTTCGAATACTTATTTATGCATAGCGGTGGTATGCACGGGCTTCAGCCTCATGATAAACGGATGTCTCCAAGTGAGATTTGGGATTGGTGGTCTTACGTCGTCCACGCCGACTGTTATGTCTGTTTTATTGGAGCGATTTTCGCGGTTTTTGGTGGAATCGCTTTATTAGCGAGCATCAGTACTCGGCCTGCATCTCGATCCGGCATTTCTTGAGCCACCGCTCCGCGCGGTGATAATCGGGGCAGGCGGCCGCAACCAGCTTCCAGTAGCGCGCGGAATGGTTCATCTCCCGGCGATGCATGAGTTCGTGGATGATGAGGTAATCGACCACGAAGGGCGGCGTCTGGATCAAGCGCCAGTTGAGGGAAATCGTCCCGCGCGCGGAGCAGGAACCCCAGCGCGTCTTTTGCGCGCGGACGGTGATGCGCCGGACCACGACGCCGTGAAGGAGGGCGAGCTCCCGCGTGCGCAGCGGAAGCTCGCGTTCGGCCACGCGGCGAAGATGAGCAAACACAATTGGGCGATAGTCGGGGAGAGGATGTGGCACGGGAACAATCTGGTCGGCGAAGCAGAGCTGCAGGCCACGCCGGGCGACTTCCACGCGCAAAACGGTTTCTTCACCGCGATAGAGGACGCGGGAGCCGTTCCGCCATGGTTCGCGGGTGTGGCTATGACTGCGCCAATAAGCCAGCCGCTTGAGCAGCCAGGCCTCGCTTCGTTCGAGGAAGCGCAGCCCCTCGGCTTCGGAGCCGCGCCGGGGAATGACGAGGCGCGCCGAGCCGTCGTGACGCAGGCCGACCAGATATCGCCGGGCGCGTGGGCGGAAGATGATGTGGACAGTGAGGCCGTGCTTCCAGGCAATCGTGTGGTTGGTCCGGGCTCGCGTCGAACGCGCCGGCTTGAGGCGATCGATCTGGCGACCCAGGAAATCGAGCGAAAGTTGGAGCATGCTATTAAGTCAAGATAACTTAGGAATAGTCAAACGGCGCTGAAAAAGTTCGAGCGCGAGCGAAAAAGCGAGGCGGCTGGCGGCGGCATCGTGGCGCGGGCCCTCATCGCGGGCGAAGGCGTGGGCGCCGTTGAATTCGTGCCACTGGAAATGGGTCTCGGCCGCAGTGAGCGCGTCGTAGATCGCTTTTCTTCCGGCGAGCGGGACGTGGGGATCCTGCCGGCCCCAGATGAGGAGCAGTTCGGCCTGGGTTTCCCTGACGCGCGCCAGCGTATCGTCTTTTTTGCCCTGGCCGAGGGTCGCGGTGTGGAGATCGGTGGCGTAAAAACAGGCGGAGGCGGCCACGCGCGGATCGAGCGCGGCGCGGAAGGCGAGATGACCGCCGAGGCAGAAGCCCCACGTGCCAACGGCCTGCCACGGATAAGAGCGCGCTAAAATCCAGTCGATCAAGGCGCGCGCGTCGCTGTCGAAGGCGGCGACGGGCTTTTCGAATTTGAGGAAGTTGCCGCGGTCCGCCCCGGCCTGGTCGTAGCCGAGGACTTTCCCGGGCTCCTCGTATTCGTGATAGACCTCGGGGACGAGTATCTCGAAGCCCTCCCCGGCCAGCCGCGAGGCAAGCCGCCGGATGGGACCGGTGACCTGGAAGATTTCCGAGTAGAGAATGACGGCGGGGCGCGGCACGTCGGTCTTCGGATAAAACCGATGGACGCGCATGGGACCGGTGGGCGTGGCGATGTCGACGAATTCCTGGTCCTGGATGGTCATGGGTGATTTAGGGCGTGTTAAGGTAAAAGTTGAAAACCGGGCGCGGAGACTGTATAAGCAGCAATGGAATTGACCCAAGCCCAGTACGAGCAAATCGCCCACTGTTTTCCCAAGCCCCGAGGCACGCTGA
>Ga0116229_10001718_pt1 | contig 34820 bp, 22 predicted proteins | sample S1TSphgellanicum_3_FD_87313 | JGI IMG/M metagenome (GOLD analysis project Ga0116229, IMG submission 87313) | Host-associated microbial communities from peat moss isolated from Minnesota, USA - S1T2_Fc - Sphagnum magellanicum MG | ecosystem: Host-associated > Plants > Peat moss > Unclassified...
TATAAATGCTTTGCTCTGGATTTATGTTAACTTATGTTTTTTTTTTTTTTTTTTTTTTCCCTGGTAAATTAGCCAAATTTTTTTATGTAGCCCATGTGACCTTCATCAATAAAAAATTCTAGAGCTCCACAGAGAATTCTTTTTTGGCCAATTTTCTCCTTTTTTTCCCACCGGAATATGATTTCAACACATACAGAGGACTTTTGTGGTAAAGTTAGCCAAATTTTGAAAAAAAAAATTAGTCTCCAAATTTCTACAACAGGTTCCAACTTCCAGCAGGTAGCCAAATATATAAAAAGATTCTTAGGAACTGTGTTTCATATATATCCTATAGCCAAATTTGGCCAATTCTTCTTCTTGATGAACACCACATCACACAATTAAAAAGAAAAAGACTGTTCTGCAAAACCATCTCAATTTTATGCACATCACAACCATTTTCACATTATTAATGCACTTTTTGATTTTGGAGGAAAAGTTCATTCTAGCATTAGCAAACACGTTAATAATCTCTGTTCTTGGATTTGGCTGATTTTGGTTTTAAAAGATAATTTCGAAAACCGTCTCTAATCAGGCATACCAGCACTGGGTCTGTGAGCTTAGTCACAAGATTCTCATCAAGTAACACATTGCTTGTCTTAAAAATCCTTGTGCAGAAGACCTCTGCTGTGCAGACATGCAATTCTGTATAGGGTAAGGCCCTCCTATCAGGGAATTACTGTGTGAGCACGCACCGAGGGCGGAGCCCGAGGTCCACGCAGTAATTCCCTGACAGCAGGGCCCTACCCTGCGTAACAACCGAGGTATTCAATAGTTTTTTTATTTTAATTCAGTTCCAAAGATTTTATTGGCTTACATCCTGCGCCCTAAGGATCTTAGGGACTCAGGCCCTCCGCCTTAGGGCTCTTTTTGTAAGCCTGATTACTAAATGTAATCTGCCTGATAAATACACTAAGAATTCTCTCCAAGGTTGTTACGGATACACAACACCCTGAAATTCCAATAGCAATTAGACATACAAATGCTGGTACGTAAAAGGAGACAAGGTCACACATTCGGTCTGTATTTACTGGTTGCAAATTCTTCTTTTTTTTTCACTTCTCACAACCGGACAGAGAGACACAGAACCCGTCCGGTCGCATTTTTATTTTTATTTTTGCTTCTAAGAATTCAGGTCACATGTGCTCAAACCGAGGCCAGAGTGAACCAGCACCACCAAGGCACCAGTTGGCCGTTCTGTACATAGGATGGGCTGCATTTTTTCATCCGCCTCCTGGCCAGGCGTTAATCAACATTGTACCACAGTCAACTTTTTTTGGCTGATGACCTTTTGAGCTTTCTTTTGGTTGCAGGGTTTTTCTTTCCTAACCCTGACCTAAGTAGTACGCTCTCACCTAGCTATCCTACTCACTAGCTACCCTATTAACCTAAGTACCCTGCTGACTTACAGCTTGGACCTAAGTATCAACTAACAACCAAACCCCTGAACCTACTTACTTACATGCCTTACCTACTTACCCTCTATCCTTGTCTAAGTAAACCTCTATCTCTAACTAAAACTTTTATCTTTTTTTATTAAATTTTTATTTTTTTATACAAAAATTATCTTTTAATGGTTAGATTTTTTTCTCTTGGCAAAAAAAATCAATATTCATGATTAAATTTTTAACTTTCAACAAAATTTGTATTTTTTGTAAAAAAAATTATTTTTTAATTTTATTATTTCTTAGTTAAACTTTTATCTCGTGACAAAACCTTAGTAATCTCTTATAAACTAACCTCTATCTCTTATTCATTTGTTGCAACATGAATTGGTTCTTCCAAAACATTTGAAGTTACCTCATTCATAACTTTCTCAATTGCTTCCATGACTAATGAAACTTAAGACCACTTTAAACTTTTATGAGATGGCATCCTAATCCAAACATTTAAACCACATCCATCACAACAAATAACACAACCACAATAGCCAAAAAAAAGAAAACACAAACAAAAAATATTGTCATAATAATTATTTAATAAATAAATAAACAGAAAAAATTTGAAAAAATGAATAGGAATTTTTTTTTAAAAAAATAAAATTGAAAATATTGAAAATATTTATTTTATTTTATTTTTAAAGATAAAAAGAAAAAGAAAAAAACACACACAATAAATAATTAATTAATTAAATACACATACAAATAATAAAAGAAAAAACAACACACAGACAAAAAAAAACCAAAATCATTTGAAAAGAATATTACTATAACCTAAACCCTCCTCCTCCTTGTTCTTCCTTCCTTCCAAACCCAAAACAAAAAAAATTATTAGAAAACAACACTTCCCCACCAACCATCAATGGGGAGTTTCGAACTCCCCAACAAGTAACCCTCCCACCTTGCTACAAGCCCCTACTACCCCTTGTTGATTCATGTCCCTCCTCAACACAAGGCCGAAACACAGACAATTAGTTGTCAAAGCTTACTAGAAAACACACACCAGTTGCCAAAGCTTGTTGAAAAATCCCAAAACACACACATAGGCTATTAGAGCTTGTTAAAACAATCCAGAAAACACACAGTGGTTGCTGGAGCTTGTTCAAAAACCCCAAAAAACACACACTGGCTATTAAAGTTTGTTGAAAAAACCCAAAACGCTTCACACACACACACAAGCTATTGTTGAAAAAAGCCAGAAAACACATTGGCTACTTGTGCAATATTGGTCCCTCCTCAAGCTTTAGCAATGGAGATGCAATGGTATTAGGAGGGAATGTAGGTAGGAAGGGGGGACGAAAATAGGTAGGTAGGAGGGAGGGCAAGGAGGGGTAGGTAGGACTACCTGTTGGTGGTCAAGGAAGCGTGGGAAAAAAAAAATCAACTTGGGTGGAACCTAGTGGGTTAGTTGGGTTTCATCCACCCAATCCCAAAAATGGGCATAATGTAATGGTAGGTGAGCTAGGTCACTTAGGCCCTCAAACAATACAAATGACAACAGGGAGGAAGAACCTCCCCACCCTGGGTTGCTGTTGGGAAGGCATTGGTGGTGAACATTGCAAGGGATTGATAACCATGCATGATAAATATCCCATCCTAGGAAAGGTGATACTAGGATAGTGTTATGATTACGTTTTTAAGAATATGTTGTTATTATTTTATTTTATTTTTTCCAAACTTTGACTATTTACCTTATTAAAAAAAAACCCAAATTTTTTTTGAAGTTGTAATGCAAAATTCATCCAATTTTTTTTATAAAATTAGTAGTGCAAATGTGCATGAATAAAATTTCCTTTTTTTGAAAAATGAAGAGAAATTAATTGGAACTCATTCACAAACTCAAACCACCCACACATGTAATTATGCTCCTCCATGTTGCTTGTTGATGCTTGTAGAGTTTGCACGCTCATTGTTCCCTTGACAAATAAAACAAACAAACAAATCGCATGCGTGCTTCATGCAAAGGACTTCATATTACCTAAAATGCATTTCTTCGAAACAACACCCCTCTCCCAATCCCAAAAAAAAAAATTAAAAAATACCCCACCCCAAAATATTTAGTAGCATTATACAAGGTTTTTTTTTTTTTTTTAATTTTTTGATATCAAATAATGTGGTGAGTTTTTCCAGAAATCAGCAAATTTACTTGAATTTGCACTAGAAAAACAATTTCCTCAACAATTTTCTCAATAAAAAATGTCAACAAAACAACACAATTCGTTCAAAAAGAAAATATTGACTACAATGGAACAAATGTTCCTTGTTCATGGTGCCACCAGGCATGCTCTGAGAGTAGACAACAACTGCCACAAAGGTTGCCCACCCGGATGTTACACTGACACAACACTAACTTTCTCGATACCTTTATTCTTCTTTCTCTTATCTGAAACATTTAAGAACTTCAGGTCTCAACATCTGGTTTAAGACCTTAGATGTGGATGGCCGCACCAGTGTCCAGCGCTTTTGGAAAGCCCACAAAGCCTACTCCTCAAAAAGAGAGAAGGAGAAATAGAAAAAAAGAAAAACAAGGGCCATCCTCCTCTTGTTTGCTTTTGAAAGCAAAAAATCACAATTTTCAATGGCTACTTTTCCAGCATCTTTGTCAATTCTCCAGATTTTGGGGTAACCATGCCCTACTAGGGTTCAAATCCTTAGGGAGTGTTAACTATGAATAGTTACCACGTAAACATCCACACCACATGGCACAAACAAATTGGACTTGAAACCACATCATTGTTGCAATATAATCATGCACAAAAACACAAACACCAAATCCCAATCTTCAACCCAACTAGCCTAGTTGCAACATCAAATAACTAGGCACACTTTTGGCAATTCAAAATGATCCCTTACTTATAATGAAAATAAGAATCCAAGCTTAATATTTTTCACGCACACAAATGCGAAAACTAACATCGTGCACAAAACACAAAAAACTTGCATACAATAATAAAGTGTATTAGAATCTCAAATTATCAAAAGTGATTTGAAAACACATAACTAAAATTATATCCCATTCATAAAATATTTCAAACCCCATTCACACATGAAAAGTTCAAAATAAAAACTTAAACATCCAAACTAATTTAGTTTATACTTAATTAAGAGGAACTAGCTGAGCAATTAAACTAACACACCTAACAATAGTGCTTAAAAATTATTTTTTAAATCTTTGAAAAATCACCATGAGAAAATTATATTAAAAGATTAATTTAATTATTAGAATATTTTTTTATACTTTCAAAGTTGCAATCACAACTTTTTTGAACAATTTATTATTTTTCAAAAGTCTTTTTATATTTTTAAAACACTCAAGAAAAGAATGTGAATAGATGGTTGGCAATGCTAAATATGATGAACAAAACTTATTTTGTCCATCTTTGTAATTTTAAATATGGCTAAAAAATCTAGTACGCAAAAACTACATGAAGTGCACAAGGCAAGGAATGAAGGGCAAAGTTTGATACAAAATTTCAAGTTAGATTTTTAACCTTGTTTTTGACACATTGTTTCTTTGCACTAAAGCTTGTAGCATGCTTAACCAAATGTTGGTTGGGTGTCAAATGTTACACATACGTTGACAATCCCTTTCAGGGCATCTTACTTCACAAATATTTATACAAATTATCACACATGCCATCGTTGATGAATATGGATGTTGCATTTCACTATCATGTTTATAGATCCATGGTAGAAGATAAAAGCCAAGTTAGAATTACTTGATGAATAATGCAAGATAGCCTTGAGGAACACAACAATTTTTGTTAGACATTAGTTTTGGGATTACAAAGGAATTCAAGATAAATCAAGGTTTTTTTTTTTTTTTTCATTTGTTTGGGGATAATAGGCCTAAGGGCATGTTTACCCCAGTCTAATTATAGAAATAGTTGGATACTTTGTTTTGAAGGAGGAGCATTACTTTTGAATTGTACATATTTAAGTGGTTTGAGAATGTACATTTTGTTAGATGTATTTTGTCTTGTGAAATTGAGTTTTGAACTATATAGTAATTTAAAACATTGTTTGAAATGTGAAAAACTTCATTATAAATCTAAAGACTAGTTTGTATTTTAAAAGTGCACTAATATGTTTGCATATATAATGAGGTGTACAAAACATTATGTAATTGTACATTATGTAATTTATAATATATATTTTATTGCAATTTTGGAATATTGGGTATCATGGATATTTTTCTTCAAAGGGTTGACTAGAAGAGTTTTGCTAGACTTGATTATCATGTATAGAAGCTTTGAAGTTTTTACGTGGATGTATTGTATAGAATTTAATTGTACAACCATAAATAACACAAATTGTGGAGTTGTGGTGCTAAAGGAAAAGTTAAAAATTTCAAAACCTTGTATGAAACTTTAACCTAAACAAAGTAAATTTATTTGTAGAAACTTTTAAATTTACTATGATTTGACTACATAAATTGAAGCTTAATTTGAAACTGGAAATTTGGTGTTGTAGTCCAAAACCCTATTTTAAAGCCCTACCCAAATGGAATCCTAAATTTGAAACTCAAAGTAGGTTTTAATGTTGAAATGTTCTCTTATTGTTAAATTTTAAATCCTTGAACTTGTAAGCTTGGGAAATTTTGTAGAATTGATGCATAAAATTGTAAAATTTTAAATCATGGAATTGTCACACTAAAGGTATAATTTGATAACTTAATTTGAAATTAAAAGTAAAAACTAATCTAAAACCTGATTTGAAACCTTAAATCCTGATACCTTAATTTCAAACCCTAAATCTTAAACCTCGTTTTGAAACCTTAAATTAAATTTGAAAACTTAAGCATTGAACCCTAATTTGAGACTCCAATTGGAAACTTAAAACCCTTTAAATCTTATGTGCTATATTGAAACTCTAAATTTTGGTGCTAAAATGGCCTCAGTTCAATGCAAGATATCAACCATGTGTTCACGGGTCATGAGTTTGTTACTGAGCAGCGATCAAGTTCCTTCTCATGTCTCACTGAATCATCTCATGAGAAGCAACTTGGATCGCTTCATCTCATGGCAGTCTTGGATCATAAGCTTTCCCACAGCTCGACTGTTGCAGGCTCTGTCATCACCAAAAAATGAGGGATGTATGATCATCCCCTTCAAATATATCCCCAATTCTAGACAGCTTCTCTAGCAGAAGATGACGAGCTCCGAAACCCTAAGCAATCGCTATGGCTGTGGGATATCTACTGAGATATGAATCTCAGTCACACTGAGCTTGTCAGAGATATTACAGCCCTCTGCAAAACATCGCCACTTCACCTCGTTGTGGAGGTTACATGTCGAAGATGTAACCAATAAACACTGGATCCTTGGATCAAACTGGAACAATGAGAATTGGGGCCGAGAACTCCCAGAGGCTTCATGGATCGATAGTGTGACAGTGACCCATCCTGTAAGTTACAACAGGTTGCATGTTGCAATCGGATCATTACTGATGACCTCTTTACCGACATTGCCTATAGGTGTTTCCATGAGGAAAGATTATGGTCCTTGAGGAAAAATAGATCCAACAGTTGGTGTGAGAAGTAGACATTTAAGACCTGTCACAACAGATTATTGGCAACACATTTGAAGTATGATTTGCTGATTGCTCATACACTGCTAAACTTATCATTTTTGCTGATGGTCTTTAGTAGGCAAACAGCAGAGTCCAGGCTTGGAATTCACTAGATTGTCACTGCTGACTGCCAAGTGGTGAATGCATTGACCATTGCAGGTGTGGGTTTGTTGACAAGATTGGCACATGTGTTGGGCAAACTCTGTGGCAATGGAATTCGCTAACATAACCCAAGAGACACCTGAGCCAAAAGGGGGCACCATCTAAGAGGATATCCATGGGGGTACATTTCTTGTCCCTGACTTAGTTGTACTGTTGCACGTTGACATCTTAAGCAGCAAGAGACTGTACATTTTCTGTATACACTATCCTACTGCAAGTGAGAATAAACATAGTGATCGGACGAGGAAGGTGGACCTTTGTCATCATATTATCTTGTTTTTCTGCTGGGAAGGACATCTATATGTGTTCACATATATATTGTAGTGTGCTTAGCAGGCCATATCTGCTTTCTAGTTGCCCTTGCTCTTGGATGATGGTTACCTTGTATTCTCTGCAGTTCCAACAGGGGTGTTTGTGGACACAGCAACGAGTCTTGTAACTAGTTTTGTTCCTGAACCATCACTTGAAGAGCGGAGGGCAGCACTGATTGCAGCAAGCAAACTTGCCTTGGCCAGAGGTGTGACCTCTGTGGTAGATTTTGGGCGATTTAGCCCAGGAGAGACTGCACAGCAAGCTTGGGATGATTTTAATGGTATCAAGTGTCCAACTCTTTTTGTTACGTTATCATGTCCTTGTATATCCTCAAGAGTTCATGTTGAAGAGCATGGAATCAAGTAAGAAAACAGTGTGGACAAGTCAAAATTACATTGCTCTGAAGGACACTTCTTCGGGGTTGATCAAGAACCTACAAGTCAGGGCAAAGACTATACCCCTGTCTTCTTTGTGCATTTTCTTTTTGTCTGATGTCTAGATGTGGGCAGAGCCCACTAGGACCATGTGTGTGAGGATCTCTGCATTTCTACCACTGGAGACCTGGTCTGCTGTTGCAGTGAGTCTCCAAACCTGTACCTAAAGAGAAGTTTTCAAAGTGTAAAATCAGACTAGTCTGGGATCTACTGCATGAGGAGAATGCTGTCTCACTGATCAGGAAAGGCTTCTATTCTTGTCCAGTTACAAATCCTGGAGTCATGATCTACTGTACATAGTAAACCAAGTTTCTGTCAAGGGACCAAGCACACAGTACATCTGATTATGCCTGCAGGCATTGGTTGAGCAGAAGAGATCCCCTGTCAGCCATCGGTTGCATGTTGGTGGTGTCAAGACTTTTGCTGATGGGAGTCTGGGATCTGGATCTGCTCTGTTTCATGAGGTACTTACTGCTACTTTCAATAAAACTCTGAGGAGGTTATAGGCCTAATGAGAATGAACATAGGAAAGGTATGGGATGGTAGAAAGTGTTTGGCTGCCAGACTTCTTGGAGGGTTCCTGTGTTGCTAGAAAAATATATACAGGCTACTTACTTTTCAACATCAAATAATGCATTCCTAATGTGCATGCCATCATTTTCTGACAAGCATATGCAGATGATAACACCAATTATAGGCTTCATGTCTTGGATCCTGACTGGCTTCTTGAACCTGTCTTGGAGGCAGACAATGCTGGACATCAGGTAGGAGCTGCCTGTACAACAACTTGATTGTGTATGAGGCTGGTTCACAGTTGTTTAGTTACAAAGTGAATCTCTCGTGCCACATCATCCTGTCTCCACATGCAAGATGTTGGTAATGTCCTGTGCAGTGTGGTCTCTTGGTTTTGTAGGTTGCAGTTCATGCCATTGAAGATGCAGCAAATGATCAAGTTTTAACAATGTTTGACAGTGTTAAATCTAAGAATGGGCACCAAAATTGACGTTTCAGAGTAATTGCAACTCTTCAAGACATCTGAATGGGACTCCTCTATTGTTTGAGCTGGATGTTATGAGGTGTCAGTACCTGTCCTTTGCAGACATTTTGGTTTGTCAATTCTTGTCTCAACAGACATTCACACCACTGGTCGGAATGGTGCACATCTTTGGCACTATGTTGACCTTAAAAGTCCACTGTCTGCATTTGACTCTATTATTCACCGTCAGCATAGAAGTTGCATTTTCTGATAAATTGCAATGGGGATAACTAGTCTCTCTGGGCTGTTTGGTGGAGACAGATTGAGCATGCCCGGCATCTTTCAGGTGGGGCACCTGGACATTTTGGAGCAAGTGGTGTCATTGCTTCTGTGCAAGTGCAAACATCTGCAGGTTTTATGTCTACACCTTTCATAGCTGCAATATATTGAAGCTTTGACCGGTTACATTCTGCAAAAAGGGTTACAAGTACAAAAGGACATTCCCTGCTATGATTAGCTTTGCATATTAATTAACTTGGTTTCGTGTTCTCTATGTTGGTGGCAGCCATATCACCTGGTGGACTTATGCTTCATGGGATGTGTTGTATATATTTCTGGCATAGGTGTCCCCACTTGATCCCTTAAGAGGCATCCAACCAGCAATGAGAAGAACCCCCAATGGCTGGCAGTCACCATGGATTCCATTTGAAATTATCTCAAGTGAAGCTCCTTTGACAGGGTGAGTTGAGTATTATTATGAATTCCAAGTTGAGCTTATTTTTATTCATTCATACTGAAGTTGTGGCAGTGCATTTGTGGGGACATCTCACATTGCAGAACAGCTTATTGCAAGGAAATCTCTCCCTGACCCTTGTGCCATTGACCAAGTCATATGGCTTTACCAGAGAAGCAATTGCTAGGTTCACCTCAGTTGCTTGCAGATCTGGAAGGTCAGTTGCATATGTCTGTGGACGAAGAAATATTGAAGAAACCACAACTTGAAAAGAAAGCTATCAAGATGCCATATCACCTCTCCCAATTCCAACCTCATATAGGAGAACCAGAAGTGTAGAGCACATATGCTTTATAGCCATACTCCTGCAGATTTGGTGTGAATATTGAAGAAACCACAACCTGAAAAGAAAGCAAAATGTCCTATTGCCTCTCCCACTTCTCAACCTCTTTGAGATGAGAACCAGCAATGCAGGGCACATACATTTTAGAGCCATACTCCTGCAGATTGGTGTGATTGATCGTGTTTCATTTGCACGTTTACCCCATACTTACTGCTTTTTTGGGCATATTATTTTTGCTTCTTACATTTTGTTGCAACTGTACTCTGCTTAATCCTCTGGGATTTCCATGAACTTGCAAAGTCTACTTTCTTACATACAGATGATTGTTGCAGGTATACTGTGGGAGCTGCTTATGCAAGTTTCATGGATACTTATGTGGGATCTTTATCTCCACTATTCCATGATCATGTCATTGAATCTGATGCACAATACAAGTATGGTCCTATCAATGAAGTTATCCATAAAGCAGGGTGCCAAAGAAGTTTTTTATTGGAAGGCCACGGTCTTGCGCTGTGTTCTTGGTGCCATAGCATTAGCAGCTGCAGCCCGGTGTGCATATACAGGCCTGGTAATCCAGTTCCCATCACTCTTCAGTCACTTGCTGTCCTGGCCCTATTGATTGTTCTTGGTTCACACCTGGGGATGGGTGCTGTGCTACTCTACCTTCTGGGTGGCACCTGTGGCTTGCCTGATGGGGGTAGCAGTGGCCACCACATACTGTTGACAGACAAGTCCTCAGGTTATTTGTAGGGCTTTTTGCTGGCTGCTTGGTTGGCTGGTCATGCAGGTGGGAAAGACACCATGGGGCTATTTTGGTTGAGTGCCGCCAGTCGTACAGTTCTTGCAGTCAATGGCATGGGGCTGGCTGGCGCATTGCATGGCAAGTTGGGGTTGTGCCCTTCCTATTGGAGGCCTTCTTTAAGACCTTGTTAGTTAAATCTGGAAAAGTAGTTTATTGTTATATTTGTTGGACCTCTTCACAGTAATGGTGGAGCAGAGTTGCCTTTGCAGGAATGCTGCAAGATTTGCAGCTGTTGTCTATTGTTGGGGGGGCTGATAATTGTCTACTGTAGGCGAGTATGTCTGTTTAAGTCCAAGAGGTCAAGATCAGTTCGCTGAATGCTGAAAACTAGCACCCACATGACTTTGAATTATGTTTTGGGTGTTGTCACCATTGTTCTCATTATACTTACACAGGCAATGTGGATTCTGTATTGCAAATATAACATTGTGGCTATTTTGTGATTGAGTTCATCAGAAGGTGAACCTTCTCAAGTTTTGCACCATCTCAGGTACTTCAGATGTATTCTTAAAAGAATCTGACATCATTGTCATTTGTTAAACTGTGCTTTGAGCCTGGTTGTAACTTGTCATGGCTAGCAAACTGTATAACTGGAATCCAGTGCATCAAACTACCACCCCTGAACAGTGGGCCTGCAAACTGAATTACATTGATAACCTCAGCTGTATCCTGCCCCAAACCAAGTGAAGTAACATCATGTGAGATTCAAATGTCTGTGGAGGGCAAGATTTCATGATGCACCCATTATATGGCAGAAGCATGGAGATTATTGTGCACCTGTGCATACAATGGATGCATCTTGGAACTCAGAGAAATCATGGAGCAATGGAAGAAAAGATACAGGTAGTTTGGGCAATGGCTCATCATCCCAAAGTGGCTCAGCCCCTTCTGGCAAGTTCAAAGCAGCAATAGTTAAAATAGGAAATCTATCTATGAAGGAAGTTGTTTGTTTGTCACATGGAGATCTCTCCAACCACAGTGCCTCTTGCCACACTCTTGGTACTGTTGGAAAGCCTTCAATGAGTAGGGGTGCACCAAGTTGATTTCATAATGTTCCAACCTATGGGGGAGAAGTTATTGAATATTGAACAATTTTTCCACTGAAATTCATTTGAATCAAAACTAAAAACATAGGGAAATTTGTGTGCACTCTTAGTATTATTGGAAAGCCCTCAATGAATGGGATTTAATGAAGGTGATTTGAAAAAAAATGGACATTAAGGGCAAGAGATATGAAATTTTTAGTAGTTTTTGTCATTGAAAATTCAATTAAATTACGAAAAATGGTCTTGAAAGGAAAAATTAGTTTGATAACCAGTTCACAATGGCAAAGGCTACATTAGTGTTCCATGAAGTTCACAAGAAATGGACTTAAAATATTCCCTGGGAGCTTTTTTGGTAGTGTTCCTTAGGCCTCGATTGTATTCACACATTCCAATTGCTTTAAGGCATGAGGTGCAATTGGCATTCAGACTTTAAACCATATAGCATGAGACTTGAACGATGTTGTTGTTTGGCATCTTTTTCTACTTTTCCCCCAATGGTGCCTTCACTTGCTTGCTCGAGGGGGAAGGCTAAGCATAGGGAGATTAGGATTTGATTACAAAAATTTATTTTTAGCAATTACAAGGAGCTTTTTAAGCAAAGCATTTGTTGCTCACATAGGCCCTAGCAACTATTTTACCTTCGGCCCCCCCTTGTTTAGATGATGATCTTCCTGTAAAGGCCCCATCCTTCTTTTCCCAATCGGAACCCCATCATCTTCATTAGATTCTAACCCTAGGGTGAACAAGGAGTATGTTCATGCTACGAAGACCCTCACCCCCCTATTTCTAGCTTCAACTTCTTCAAAGAACATTGCTTCTTTGTGGCCCTTCATCCTTTGAATTCAACTTTGCCATGTGCTTAAATTCTTTGATGGAATTCCAACTATAAGTAGATTTGGATTTTTCTTTCAACATGTTTAGGTTGGCATTCAACTTGCCTCTCAGCTGGTGGACCCTTAGGCATGGTATTTGAACACCTTCAAGATTTATTTGACCCAAAAGACTCAACTAACAGCTTTTCTCAATTATTCATGTTTTGCTCTTATGTCATTATAGGCCATATTTTTGGGAATATAGTCAAGGCCCTTGGTGCTACAAGGTTGTTAGCTTTATTGAAACCTTTTAGTGACATCTAGCTAATAGAAATAGGTGAGGTTTTATGTCAGTTAGTGAACATGACCCTTTGCTTCCTATTTTATGATGCATTTTTAACCCACTTGTCCTCTCACATGTCTCGATCATAGCCTTGGGCTTGTGACCAAAACAAAAAACATAGAAAGGTGAAGGCCGAAAATGTAACTTAGGAGTCACATTTGCACTCCCAAAAATGTGAGAGTGTGTGAGGGAATGAACTCACACGCTCCCAAATGGATTCCCACTTCAGGAGTTGGAATCCCTATGGAATCCCGAATTTTCATAAAAAAATTTTAGGGGTCAAAACCCATTTGATTAAAAAGTTCATTATACCATTGGAAAGCTCTTGAAACATATATGTCTAAAATGGATTTGCATGATTCATTTGAGTACTTATAACATAAGTTATGGTTTAAAAAAATTAAAAGCTGAACATCACCTTGAATTACGTGCGTGTAAGTGGCATGCCACATATCGTTGGAAAGCCTTCAATAAGGGCTACAACTTTTTTTTTTTAATTCACCTCAATCAAAGGTCTACACAAGAAATTACAAGCCTCCAAAGTTTTGAAATTCTCAACTTGAATTGAGAATCCCAAAACAAAATGACATTTGGGTGCAGCCCCCATAGCTAATCACAAATAATACTATAAAAGGAAGGTGGTGGTTTCCCCCAAATTCAGGCCGTGGTGAATCTTGTGAGTCCGTGTATGCTCGTGGTTTGTCTGTGCACTAAAAGTGCTCCAACTATGCATTAATCAACTTATTGTTTGGTTTGTGCATATCAATATGAATAATTGACTCACTTGTCATTTTTCTTAGTCCTCATCCTGGAACTCCAGCACGCCTTTTTTACCCCCAAAGTGCTATGAGTGAAGGAACGTACCCCAATTTTTTCTTCTTCCATTATTTTCATTTTGGGATTCGCATTTGAGTTTTTCAAGGACTTTGGGGGTGCGTCCACTAGTTCGGGATCATGATTAATGAAGGTTGTGAGGTAGTGGTGCATGGTATCCAAGTTGTTTTAGATGTTTTCCCCGATTAAATGGTCTTACAAATAAACATCACAAATGTCAAATGCCTTCAACATTGTTTCTTGTAAGGTTATATTCGAAGAATTGCATGCAATAGGTTTTTTGGAATTTCCAAAAGCTCCCCTAGTTCGTCAACAAACTTTTATTCCCATTTATACAAATGTTATCGCCCCAATAACGTATTTGGGGAGCTAAGGGTTTGTTACCCCAATCATCACATCCAAATTTTTGGAAAATGGCTACCCATTTTTATTAAGGGCTATAGGGGGCTAATAGTGTTCAGGTCCACTTCCATTCCACTAATTATTGACCTTCTACCTCTAATTACTTAAGCTTCCATCCCTCCATTTGAACCATTGTCAAAAAGAAGAACATATCATCTTCAAGAGAACATCTCAAAGAACGTGCATGAGTATTCATTTTCCAACATCATCTCAAAGTTGTTTTCAAATTATTATCACATTCGGTTAAGATCTTGCGTTAGCTTAAGCTCAATTATTCGACTTTCTGCCCATCCATTTCTTTTGTATGGCCTCTAACATTTTATCTTTAGCATTACGCAACAAATTAGGCCTCCCCCATCCTATAGTTTGTGGTCTTTCTTAATGCATATGCGACCAGCCCATAAATTCAACATGGATACACATACTTCATTGTGCACATTCCCACACATGATGCAATTCATGGTTTTTTGCCTCCATTGCTAGGGATGTTAGGTTCCATGTTTTGTGCAAACAAACTCATGTTCTCACAATGCCATTTCTCCAATCATCACAATGATGAATGGATATTGTGCTTATAGTAGACAATATTCATAATTTGGAAATGTAATCATTATTGACTTGATTCATGTACATTTTATTTTCTAAGCCACTTTTCTTAGGGAATGGATGCAATGATTATAATTCAAGCAAAGGTTGTGTCTAATAATGGATAAGTATCAAATACCCATGAGCATCACTCAAGTATCACCCAAGCATCCCAATCTAATCTCCTTAGGGTATCACCATGAGTGATACTTTGACTAAAAACCAAATGTGAAAACTAGTTTTTTTAAAAAGAACAAAAAAAATCTGAGAATCGGGTAAGGTTTAACCCTTTACTCGAGTCAAGGTCTCAAGGTTTGGTCACCATAAAAAATTAGTACTAAATTTGACTAAAAGAATTAGGGTATGTTCCTGCATTCATAACACTTCGAGGGTAAAAAAGGCATGTTGAAACTCTGAAATGCGGATTAAGAAGAGTGACAAGCGAGTCAAACATTCATATCGATCTGCACAAACTAAACAAGTTTGTTAGTGCATAATTGGAACATTTTTGGTGCACGGACAAACCACGAACATACACGAACTCACAAGACTCACCACGGCCCAAACTTGGGAGAAGCCACCACCTTCCTTCTTATATTATTCTCTATGATTTGCCCTGGGGGCCACACCCAAATAACATTTTTCTCAAGACTCCAAGTCGAGAATCCCACAATCTTCGAAATTGGGACTTCCACCACTTTGGACGCCCATAATTTCTTGTGCACATATTCAATTGAAGCAAAATTTAAAGCAAAGTTGTAGTCCTTGTTGAGAGCTTTCCAATCATATGTGGCACGCATCCTACATGCATGTAAATCAAGATGACTTTTGACTTTTAATGGTTAGGAGTCAAATTGACACTTTGATTCCCGACCCTTCTTTTGGCCATAACTTGTATTGTAAGTACTCAAATGTATAATGCAATCCCATTTTGGACATTTATGCCTTAAGAGCTTTCTAATGGTATAAGGAAGTCTTTAATCCAATGAATTTTGACCCCTCAAATTGCTCTCTAAATATTCGAAAATCCATCAAAACTACAACTCCCAAAATGGGAGTCCACTTGGGAGTGTGTGGCCTCATTCCCTCACATTATCTCACATTCTCGGGAGTGTGAATGTGACTCCTAGGTTACATTCCTAGCTCGCACCTTTCCATGCCTTTGCTTTGGTCACAAGCCCAAACTAGGAATGTGACATTCAACTAATAGAAATTAACCAAAATGTAACCATTATGTTTGTGACTACATTCGACTTGTAGTTGTTTCTGAATAGATTTGAGAATATTTACAACTACAAACCCAAATTTTAACTATTTTGGTCATTCTCACAATTATGATGCAACTATTGGAAACCTCATCCTATTGGTTAGATGGATTTTAAGTCTATTTTCATCCATTAATGGGTTGATATGTCCCATTAGTTTCAATAGCCACCAAATTAATCTCATCCTAAATGTATTTTACAATGTCATAAGGGTGTATTTTTATGTATGTATTAAAATTATATTTATGATCTGAAAAATTATAATTAAATTCTTTAAAAATTTATTTTAATTATTCAAAACAATTATTTCAATTTGAAATTTGACATTTGAATCTAAAATTTTTTATTCCCATTATTTAAACCATTATTTGAATTTGAAATTTTTTACTTCAATACGAAATTTTTTATTTAAATTCAAAAAAATTATTTGATTTCAAAATTGATATTTGAATTTTAAATCATTATTTTCGAATCCAACAATTAGCATTACAATTCAGAAATTTATTAATTGATTATAAAAATGGAATTTTAATTTTTATATTTTTATCTCAAAATTAAAATTTATATTTCAACATTGGAAATTTTGCATTTAAATTTTAAATAATCATTTGATTTGAACCTTGAAATTTCAATTCCAAATTATTATTTGGGATTCTCAAAATCAATACTTCAAGTTTGAAAATTATTAATTGAATCTAAAAATGGACATTTCAATTTTGAATATTCTTATTTGAATCTGAAAATTGACATTTCAATTCTGAATTTTTTTATTCAAAAAACTTATTTGAACTACAAAATCGATATTTTAATTTTAAATTATTATTTTCAAATCTAATAACTAGTATTTGAATTCAAAAAATTATAAATGAACCTAAATTTTGACATTTTGATTTTGAATATGTTTATTTGAATATGAATTTTGATATTTCAATTATGAATTTTTTAATTTAAATTTTAAGAAATGATTTGACTTGAAATTTGAAATTTCAATTGCAAATTATTATTTTGGATTTTCAAAAAATTTAATTGAGTCTAAAAACGAACTTTTTGATTTTGAATATTGTTATTTGAATTTGAAATTTGACATTTCAATTCTGAAATTTTTTATTTAATTTCAAAAACATTTTTTGATCTAAAAACTGATAGTTGAATTTTGAATTATTATTTTGGAATTTGGAATTCATATTTTAATTCAGAAAATTATTGATTGAGTTTTAAGGGTTTTTTCTACTAGCATTATGCATAATAAATAATTTTAACAAATATTTATAATTTGAAAATAAATATTTTAAATATTTATTTTTAAAATTATATTAATTAAATTATTTCTACAATAATTATATTATCTATAATTCGACCAGATTTTCAAAAATAATGAAATATTTTCAAATACTTTAGTTATTTAATTATCTATGAATTGTGCATTGACAACTTGTGAATAATTAGATAGCTAGTTTGCTAAATATTATGAAGTTATTAGTTATTTAAATAATTGATAATGAATATTTAATATTTTTAGTGTATGGTTTATAATTTAAATATATGTAAATTTAATCATTATTAATTAAATGATTATTTAATTATCTAATGAACCATGTATTTGAATTATTTTAAAATCTAAAACCTAAAAAAAAAAGCATGAAGAACATTTTGGAGTTACAACTTCAAAACTTATCACATTTTTTTTATTCTCCATTCTTATTTTGAACATTATATAAATAAAAGGTGTGGTCATCCAATTTCACATTAAAAAATTTGTGCACATGGGATGAACCAATCAAAATGCTTAACCCAGAAAAACAAAAAAACAATTTATGCACAATTTTAAAATACTCACTTCTCTAACCTACTTATTTACATAATTAGGTAAGTACCTAGTTCGATGTACCCACCTAGGTCGACCTATGTACCTACCTATTTAAATACTTACCTATATGAAAAGTTATTTAACCTAGGAAGGTAGAACCTATCTACTTACTTTTTTACCTAAGTATATAAGTAGGTAGGTATGTAGCCTAGGTTTGTAGGCACCTACTTATGTACCTACCAACCTAGTATTAATATTTTTATTAAATTCATTTTATAATGCCACATGGCATATTTATATTGGGTCACATGTTTTAATATAATATCATCCAAACATTTGAATTGAATGTCCTAGATTATTTCAAAATTAAAAATATATATTTTTATTATAATTAAATATTGAGACACATAGCAACACATCATTTGCCCTTAATTGTGACCAAAATAGTTGCATCTTAGTCGCATGTGATAATACGTATATAATGGAGTCAAAAGATGAACTTGTATTGTTAAATTTTTCTTTCATCCAATACCTTTTGTTGTTTATGACTAATATCACATGTGACTTGTCCAAGGTGATTAAAGATATTTTAGTCGCAAATGTTGCTTGCAACTAAAATTTAGTCATAAAAACTAGTCAAAAATAATTTTTTTTATTCTAGTTTTTAGTCCTTTCTTTTTTCTTCTCTTATTCCCTTGTAGGGTGTTTTCCCTTGATTAATTAATTAATTAATTTACTCATAGTTCATAGGTAATGTTTGGTGAACGTTCTTAAAGTTTGGGACCAAATGAACTCAACATTGTTTTGTCCAACAATTGGCTCTAAAAGGCTGGTTACTGAAATAGGTAGCCGAAACTCCTGTGTTGAGGCTATTTAAGGTCACATTGCTTCATCTTTATTTGAGTTTTCAAAAAAAATAAAAAATAAAATGGAATTTTAAGATTTGATGATTAGCTACCATTGGTTTTCACACCACATGTTATAAGCCATTTGTTAAGTCTTGTTCAAGAGGACTTATTCACAACAATTAAGAAACCAAAACCAGATGGTTGGTTTGAAACCTTTATTTGTCTATGAATTATGGGCAAAGAATTTTGATTTATGTGTAATGATTAGTTTACTAGAATAGTTACGGATTTTGTCCCCATGTGAAGTAAAATGACTAGGTATCTTAATATTAATTATAGCCTTACTGTTATTGGGCTGATGCAATGAGTTCTTTATGAAACCTTAGCATAGTAATTAAAGTCGTAAGGTCATGTCGGGTAATTTATTTTGTGGTAGTATGGTTAAATAGTGCGTCCACAACTCTTTTTCAAGGTTTGGAACATAAAAAATTGTTTCTATTTCAAAAGATTATAAATTTTCTTTTGTAATTAATAGCCTTTCAACAAGTCCACACTAATTAGCTACATGGAAATGGAGGATATGGCGAAGGATAAAAATTTCCCGTGGTTACCACCATTTCCCTTGCATTTGCTTTTCATGTTGTTTTTCCCCAAGTTACTATAGTTTTAGTTGTTGGTGTTTACAAGCAAATTTGTCCAATCCTAGTCTCATGGTCACAAGCGCTTGGGGGGCACAATGTTTGTTGCCCAAGCTATTTCACATTTGGATGAAAAATAGTCGAAACAAGTCAAAGGACTTATAAGGAAAATCAAAAATATGTGACAAAGTGCAAAAATAAGTGACTCTTAAATATTCATCTTCTTTGAGCCACCGTTTGTTAATTTCATAAAACAACTAATGCACAAGATTTTATTTTTTTGCAATGTTGGATTTGTTTTGGTAAAAGAAAAGTTTGATAAAATTATGCATTGGACTTTGGTACCCGCTAGTGACTAATGCAATATACCAAGTGCATAACACCTTGGAATCATTCATTGTTGGCCCTCTCACTCACATCTTGTTAGAATAAATATTGAACATTCATCTCTCATCAACAAGCCCATTCATTAAAGATCATTAATCAAGGCTAACCATCTCTCCCTCATTTATTATTTCAATACTTGGATGATTTTTTTCATCCTCTGTTAATTACTTATTCATTAGGTCAAGGAACCCCAATACCTGAACCTCAATTGTCATATTACAAGTATTTAATTTAGTGACCTTAACTAAATGTGTATCTTTTACTCAATAAAAGATTCATGATGTTAGTTCAAAACCTACACATTCACCCACATTTTTTACAGTGCATTTTCTCATAACTTCAAAATGGAATTTTGTATTTTCCTTACTATTTTAGTGTTTAGGTGAACTATTCTTTTAATTCATGAAACCTTTTTTATTATATGCAATCTTGTTGATGTGGTGGTTGAGTTGAATGCTTGGTTTGAATAGGTATTCAATTGTTGAGAAATACACGTATATGTTACATTATAGAAGGTTGTTCTTGTTCAAGAGTGTTGCATCACATATTGAGCAAATGTGTCATGTGGTTGGAGCTATGGTTGTTTTAACTAATGTTAAGATTTGGTATTTGAAGTGGGCAACAAGCATGGAACAACTCCGAGCGAGATTGTGTGATTGAAATCCACATCATTGTTACAATGGTTCATGAAGGTGTGAAAGCTAGCAAGATAAACAAAAATCAATGTGAGTAGTTGGCAAGCATGTACAATAAAATAAGTGTTTTCTTCCAAGAGTTGGTGATGTTGGATGATGCAAATCATGTAATGTTGTTGAACTTATGTGGTGAATTGATTCTTGTCCTTGAGAGGGGAAAGGAACTAGGCTTGCAATATGGAAGTGCAAAATGGTTTGAACTAGTCGTGACTAGGGGAGAAAACCAAGAGGCATTTAACAAGATCCATTTGTCATTCAGTACTTATATCAAAACATTTCATAAGGAAATTCACAAAGTCCAATTAACATACACTTACCCCATTGGATTCATAACACAACAATAGAAGCAACATTTCAAAAAGGACGCAAAGGGTGATCATAAGGATATGCTAGAAACATTGGAGGAATTGCAAGAGAATTTGCCCATGGCACTGGCTAAGCTCAAGGGAACACAATCACATGAACTCCCTATCAATATGCAAATAGATAGTTGAAAAATTATAATTCAAGGACAAATTGGAAAGGGGTTTTATAGGTTGGTGCATGAAGCATATTGGTTATGATGTAAATATCAAAATCATAGAAGCAAATGATATCATTGTGTTGTAAAAAGAGGTGGGGATATTAGCAAAATTTAACCATCCACAAATCATGCAACTAGTAGGTTTTTCTATACTTAAAGTTACAAATAAGGACAAGGGCAATGATAATGGCCTATGAAGCATGATTTTAATAATGGAGCTAATGGATGGAGATGTGCATCACCCATTAGTGATTGGGTTAAATTTGATCCACAAGCTCCACCCTTTTCATTAGAAGTAACCATAGACATCATTATTCAAATTGCAACAGGCATGATATACCTACACAAATAGGGAGTTTTCCATGGAGACCTCAAAGCCTCCAATGTGCATGTCAACCATCCTGACAACCACATTGAAGCTATGACTTCAGAATTTGGGGTGGCACAAACTATAAAGCTCACTAAGCATTTTGATACAAGCATGCACATCAATGGAGATCATGTTTCTTTAACTTCTTCTATTTATTCAAATCAATCATTTACTATAATGGTTGGGACAACTAGTGGGAGGGCACTATAGGTGTCTTATATCCAAATGAATATATAAAACAAAGACATCAATGGTTATTTTGGGGAGGGGATTTAGGGTGCAGATTTGGGGTTCAAACTATGGGTGAGGTTTCTAGAAATGAAAAAAAAAAATTCCTTCCAAAATAATAATTGTGATGTTAATGAAACTAAATGTGATTGAAGGCCTCTTCCCTAGGTGTTTCTTTCTAGAAGTGGGTTATATGTGTTTTTGAAAAACTTCTAAAACACTCTAATGTTAATGTTATTTCAATGGCTCGAATTTGGATAAGGTGTTTGTAAGTGGCTATTCAAACAAAGACATTTTATTTTTTAACATTTAAAACTCATTGGTTGTATTCTTCTATAATAGGATGATTATTTTATTAACCACCCAAACTATAACACTATATTATGGTAGATGGGATCCATTGTTTCTCCAAGCATAAATTATAACTTTTTCATTTGCAATTTGGAATTAACAAATCACAAATCTAACATCTCATGTGGGGGTTTTGTTTTTGTCATTGGTTCATGTTAAACAAAAGATGGGGAGATGTCATCAAAGGAATTGACATATATAGCAAAAGCAGATGCATATAGTTTTGTGATGACATATTACAAAATCATCACATGAAAATTTTCGTTTAGCAAGCACCTACCACAACATTTAGTCAATGAAATGGTTATGAAAGGTGAGAAGTCTAAATTGGTTAAAATTACATGGTTATCAACCTTCATCCAAAAGTGTTGGCAAACTAAAGCTAAGGATAGGCCTACATTTGAAACCATTTGCACCAATCTACAACAGAGAAAGGTGACAAAAACTAAAGATAAAAAAAAAAAGTCAACAAGTGTACTATTATTTAATCTAGCTTCATAACTACATTACTTGGAGTTTGTTCCTTGTATATAAAGGTGTATCAATCTTACAATCATATGTTACATTCATGTGACTTTCACATTTTGTATGCCCAAATTTGGAAGATGTATAGATGAACTTTGGGCAATTGTTTAAGCTATCGGCAATATCATAATTTAATAATAGATATGTGTTGATGGTGAAGATACTTACTATGTATTGGTGGTCCTTAAAATGGTGAAGGATTATGTATTTGGAGAAGACATAAGATTGGGAACTTATGGCCTTGCCCCAACTTTGTAAGCCTATTTGTTTACATGTTGGTTCAAGTTTTGAAAAAAATTCTTTAGAAACATGAAATCATAATTTGTTAGAATGAGTTTAATGAAACACATAGCTCTACATTTGAATTTGCCGAAATTTCAGCCTTGTTGCATAAGAATCTTATTTGAAAAGTTTGTGTAGTAAGACCTTTTCAATAGATCTTACTTAACAATCCTTATCAAACCTTTTTAAAAGCTTGTGCATGATGTATTTTGCATTATGTATGACAAATTAACATCCCAACTCTTTGGCAATGTCATTTAGAGTTCTTAGGGGAAATTTGAGCATGTGGTATCTGTAGGTGGAATGGTGGCAATGACCTATGAAGTGGCAATTGAAATATTCCATAAAAATTTTTCATTTTGTCAAATTGTTTGCAAAAGATAGGGGAATTTACTTCGTGCAGCATTTTTATTTAATTTATGGTACAAGGATGACCAAAAGATTGATGAATTCATCAATGAAGCTTAAAAGTTGTTCCAACAAACAGGTTAGACAGATTAGGTTTGGCATTCTTTAAACAATTTTTTTCTTAGGGAAGCACAATAACAAACCCAACCTAACAACAAGCTATAAGTTGGCACCCCCAAGTCAAACTCAATGATAGAGGGCTAACATGACTTTCACTTGCACACCATTGACTTTGAACCCATAACCTTTTTGAGGTCCCAAGGTCCTAGATATGGGTTATACCAATGAGCCACCCCCCTAAGGATTTTTAACATTATTTTCATAGTTGCATTCTTCCTACATTTATTATAGGCTTGAAGACCATGGTATGTTCTTTTGCATAATAGCAATGTGAAATGGAAGTTGTCCTCCTATTTCATTTTTTCCCATTGACACAAATTACTTGTATTACAAGTATTTTCCTTTGAACATGGATGTTTAGATTATTTGAACATTTTGCAACTTTGTGTTGTCTTCCATAGATTGTGTTGGTTAATTTGTTATTGAACCAATGAAAGAATGGTGTTGAACTAGTTGTTCATAGATACAATGGTGATTATCTTGAATGTGTTTTGAATTGATCTTATGGTTGTGATATTACAAAATTGATGTGACTTCAATCTTGTTATAATAGTAACAATATTTCATACATCATGTGTATATATAAAACACATATGTAGTAATCCACTAAATGGTTGTATATGGTCATCTAAGCTTCTATCACATATCAATATACTAACCCAAACATGAACACTTGCAATGGACTATATTTAAATGACATGACTGCTACAAGAAAATATGGCCATATCTTGCATGACAAAATACCCATCAAGGAGTTCAAGTGGAATATTTGACATATGTTAGTGGAGGTCAAAATTAATATGCTTTCCTAGTTTTAAGGGTGAGAAAATGTTTGCTTGTCCATATGAACATAAAATTATTGTAGCCATCCATGCAATTTTGTCCACATCTTTTCCTTTAGGATGTCTCCGTACAACCTTTAAGTTGAATAATAATAAATCCTAAACTTTTGAATTTAGTTTGTGAACTTGAAAGTAAAATAATAAATCTTGAAATTTTGAGTTTAAGCTTAAACCCTAAACCTTTAATTGAGACCTTGAAACAAAAACCTTAAACCCTAAACTTTAAAGTAAAAATCTTAAACCACAAGCCTTTTATTGTGAAATTAACTAAAACCCAAAATCTCAATTTCAAAATATTTTTTGAAAAGGACACCTTGACACAAAGTTTACAATTAAAAATTAAAACTAATATTGAAAATTTTGTATAGTAAAAACTTAAATTGGTGTAAGAACCTGAAATTAGATATGAAACCAAAATGTTACAATAACATAGACTAGGTCTATGTTATCTAGTTTAGGATATATATAATATTATTATACCTTTAATACTTTGTTATGCTAGCTTAGGTAGATGTATTGGGTATATTAACTTAGGCATGTACTATCTTAGACCATCATTTTAATGATATGTGTTCACTTTATACACCATTAGTTGCATGTTAGTTGCACACATAACCATTTAGAACAAAAATTATATGGTGCTAATTTTGTAGTTGCATGTGTGATTGATCTAGTTATAAACGACAATTCCTTGGACACAATTGCAAAATGATTAGTTGCATATGGCAATATTTTTTCTAGTGTCACCTTCCATTTCAATTTAAACAAATTTTTATTTGATATTAAAATATTCATAAAGTTTTGCCATGCTTCATCAAAATAGTATGTTTCATTTGCAAGAATCATTAAGTTTGTGAACACATAAAACATTATAGTGTTGAAGACATGAATTGAATGTCAATTTTCTACATGACTTACATAATGGACAAGTGAATGATGAAAATACCCACATTCAAAAATGTTAGTGTCAACTAGTCAAGGAGGCCTATAGGGTAATTTCATCATTATACCATAGTACTTGGCAACTTCGGTAGTTTTCTGTTGAATAATTAATTTAATCTAGAATTTTTGGTTTGGCATCTACTTTTTTTATTTTGAAAATTTTGGGATATGTGTAATATATGTAATAAAATTGTTAGTATTTAACAATATTTCACTATGTTAGCGCTCAAATGGATGTAAAGTAACTTATTTGGTCAGACGCGACCCTGGTTCAAAACTAGTTGACAACATGAATGTGTTTTTGAAAATTTTGGCAAAAAAGGTTGAATGTTTTTAGAAATTTTTAGCAAAGTTGAAAATAATTTAATTTATGCCTAAGTTGCCCAAGTACTATGGTATTTTGAAATTTTCAATATTAGTGATACCTTATTAATGTTTAAAATACAAATAATAGTTGGGTGAAAGTAGGAAATGAGTTTGAAAGTCAAAGCTTATATATAATGTATGGCAATTATCATTTTGAACCTATTAATGTAGATAATCAATAATTTATGGATATTTCAAATTTGAATTATCACACAAATCCTCGAATAAAACCTAACAATGGTAAATAGTAATGTTGTGCTTAAAATTTACAAGAAACAAAAAATACACCACAAGAAAATCACAGTAAGTGGAAATATTTTTAATTGGAATGTTGAATTAGACAATGTTTTGTTAAAATTGAATGATAAATATCCTACTTGCCAACAAATTGCATTAATTTTTTGGTCCAACTATCCAAATTTGGTTTGAAACATATTAAAGATATTGAGAAAATGCCTTGAATTTAAGTAAGAAAAACCTAATAATACAAATGAAAACATCAATATATATTCAAAATAGTCCCATTAAACAACTTGTGTTACCAATACAATTGTTGTATTGCTGAAAATTACAACTCTGATCAAGAAATATCAATTTGCATACATATTAGAAAACAATAAAGATATAATACTATATTAACAAAATGTTATAAAGAAATGAATTATGAAAAATTCAAAGATTGTAAAAATTAAAAAAGGTTTTGTTTCATTTTGTGTTGAAGATTTTGAAACATTATTTAGGAATAAGAATGAAATATTAGACATTGCAAACTATGTTTGCAATTGTTGTCAAATTTTATGTTTTGGTTATCAAGATCATTATGCATTTGTACCATAAATGAATGATTTTCATGTTTCCATGAAAAATTGCAAAATTAAAAATACATGTATTCATTTGCAAGTCACAAATTTGAATCATATGGTAAATAAATGAAATCATATTATTCATAATCCATTTGATATGAAATTCATTTCAATGTTAAATAAAATTGAAAAAATATAATAAAACCACATTTCATAGTTGCACAAACATTAGTACAAAAGTGGGGTGCAATTCACTAATTTAAATCATTGTGGGACTTTAAAAGTGAAATAAGTTCACCTTGCTTTGGTCATTTCACCTTATTTAATGTTATGTGATTTTAAAGTCACTATGTGATCATCATATTCACCGCCAGTTCACATAATTCATTATTAATTAAAATAATTCAATATAGTAAATAGTTTTTTCATGTTTTTAAGTTAAATACCTTAGATTATTTTACCCTATGCTATTTTTGGTTATTATAAATTATTTTAAGCTAGTCCACCCTATGTTATTTTAAATTATTTTCCCTTAAATTATTCTCAATTATTTTAAGTTATTTTATGTTAGGCTATTATAGGTTATTCGATCTTAAATTATCCTAGGTTATCCTACCTTAAAATATTTTTAAAATAATAATATGTGATGACAAACATTTTCACACATTTAAATAATGGTCCAATGGTTAAGGATTTCATGTTCCTTAAACATGGAAGTGAAGGAAGGTGAAGGGTTCAAACCTTCATATATTAGTCAGTTAGGTTTTTAATTAAGGTTAAGTGGCCTAGGTTAATTTAGGTCATTAATCTAGTTTAGGTTTTGAAATTAACCAAGCTATGAACTAGGAAGTTAATGTAATGAATTAACCATTAATGAATTCGTTATGTTCCCAACCAATAATCCCCGTTCATTATAAGGTTGGTTGGTTTAACCATAATGTTTTTGTTTAATTTCACTTGGAGTTTCAATGAAACACAATGAACTAAAACACATTTCCTAGTACTAAATTTTTTCAATTAAAAGAATATGGTGAATATGGAATGCATGGAAACATTATGAATGTTCCAACAAATGTAAATCTATTACAAAATGTGTTGTTTTAAATGTTACATGATGATTATTCTAATACTATTTTTTTTAAATTACAATCTAAATCAATATATATGTTAGGTTATCTTTTCCCTAACATAGTTGTGAAGACATTAAATCAACTTTTTAAAAAATAATAATATGTTGAAGCAAAAGTTTCAATAAAATAAAAGTTGAAAGATTTAGCAAAAGTTGCAACTACAAATCAAAATGATAATTTTGGTGAATCTAATGAATTTTAAAAAAAATTGGACGCATTCAAAGAAGTATTTGATGTAGATTATAGAGATATTTTATTATAAAACATTATAAATGTTGAACATTGATAATGAAATGTAATTGAAAATTTCACTTGCATAAGATTTTTATCACTTTTTTATTTAGTGATTTAAATATTTTGAATAATACAACTTTCCAACATTATTTTCTAGCCATTCAAAGGTCCTTCATTTTTTGTCCATATCGAAAAATTGCACAAATAAAATAAACAAATGTAAAAGGAAAATTCACTTATCATATACTTAATATATTCTTTAAAACGACCAAAATATTAATAAATTTCATATTGTCTCTACATGGGTTTGTATCCAAAGAAAATCATTAGGTCATAATTTGACAATAACAATGTATTACAATGTAAACTTAAATAAACATAGAACATGCATAAGAACATTTCAAAGTTATTTATATTAATTTTAAAGATTGTGTTTGAGATGATCAAGCAATTTAGACTTCCAATTTTTTTTTGCACCATTTGTTACAAGAATTAATAATTGGCAAGTATATATCGAAACATTAAATGAATTATATATTAAACAATAGAAAAAAAATGTTAGAAATGATCCTATTACATGTGCATGTTATTATGAACATCAAATGAGTGGATGAATGCACATTGTGAAGAACCCTTTTAGGCACAAACATGGTTCAAACTATGTGGAATCACATGGTTCAATAGATCCCCCACTTTCATAAAGATTTTTTAAATCATTTCAATTTTTGGAGTTTATTTATTTTTTCAATACAATCATTTAGGTACTATTTTCAAATAAATTTACCCTAACATCACATAATAATGAAAATCAAAAAATGTAATTTCTTTAGTAATTGATTTTTTATGTGTAATTATCATAATATTCAAAAACATTGTAATAAATGATATTGTTAATGATTTTTTTGTGAATAATGACAATGTTGATGTTGAAGTTAAGAAATGAACCACCCATACTTTAAAAACATTATAGTGACATATAAAAGGGGTCCCCCATAAATTACTTTCACATTAATAGTTTTCAAATACTAAATGAAAAAAACCAAATTTTTATTTGGTGAAGTTAAAGGTTATTTTTTTGTAATAAACTTTCAAGCTAGTGGGTTAACTCATGAACATGGATTGTTACAATTAATAAATCCCCCTTGATTTGGTATTGCTTTGAATAATGATGTTGAAAATTTTGTTTATAAATATTTAATAAATTTTAATCAAACAATTCTTTTTTTTTAACTACACAATATACAAATTCATGAACATAGATGAACATGTACAAAAACATTCAAGAGATAAACATTGGGTTCATTGCCCAACACCTCCAATGAAATCAAAAAATGAAAATGCCATTTAAAATAACATAATTATGTGTTGAATTTTTGTGAAATTACAATTTAAATTCATTTAAAAAAATAATGGAGATGCATTTATGTGAAGATATTACATTTGATCACTTTTTATTAAACTTGCAACAAGATGAATATAGTTATGTTTTAAGTTTGTGATCTACATATATACACTAGAAGAAATATTGTCATATGTAATCATTCTATCTACAACCACATGTGAATATTAGTCATTTGCAATTATCTTTGGTCGTTTTGCAACTATTTGACAAGTTTAGTCATTATTGCAATTATGTTTCAATTGAATTCCAATTTTCTTATCCTTCCATTTGGACAATTTCTAATATGGATTTCATCCAAGAAAAGACATACCTATATGTCACATTACCAAAATTAGTCACATCACTATGGGGTGGACCTAATCCAAGGGGTATATTAAAGTGTATTAGAAGTACAACATGCAATATGTTTTATGGGTGTATTAATATGTATTTAGCTTGTATTTAAAATAATTAGGTGTATCTTATGCATACATTAAAGCTATATATGTATAATAAGATTATATCATCACAAATTTATAGGCTTCATGGGTTTGTATCATGTAAACATGAATGTCATGCATTATTTAAACACGAAAGTTATATGCATGATTTCTGTGTGTAAACAACACAAATAGACATACAACATCTATGTCTAAACAATACGAATAGGCATATGATATTTGTGTTTAAACAATGCACACGACATTGATGTTCACACAATACAAATAGATGAATGATATCCATGTCTATTCCATACAAACCTATGAAAAGAAAATTTTGCATGGACTATTATTGCCAAATCATGACCCATGAAGTTTGTGATGGCCTACCTATTTAGCCTAGGTGCGATGTGGCCTAGGTTTGGGCATGACCTTGGTTAATTTAGGTTAACATTTACCCCAGTTTTTAATTTTGTCAGGGTTTAACCACAATTTGTTCAAATTTTAATTGAACCAAGGTTTAGCCAAAGTTAACTAAAATCTAATTAAATAAAATTCTAACCAAGGTTTAACCAAGTTTAATTTCATCAAGTTTTAACCAAGGATTGATTTAACAAATGTTTAGTCACAATTAAGCCAAGTTTTTGTTTAATAAAGGTTTAACCAACATTTAACCAAGTTTTAATTTAACTAATGTTTAACCAAGGTTTAATTTAGCTAAAGATTAATTGAATTTTATTTTTTCCAAATTTGAATTGGATGTTTTATTTTATTCAATGTTTTGCCATGATTTAACTAAGGTTTAGCCCAAGTTTAAGTAAGTTTTAGTTTTGTTAATGTTTAGTCACAATTTAACGAAAGTTTAGCTAGGTTTTAATTTAAACAAGGTTTGATCAAATTTTAGTTTAACCAAGGTTACTCAAGGTTTAACCGAGTGTCAATTTTGCCACAATTTATCCAAGGTTTAGTTTTGCCAATGTTTAGCCATGATATAGGTGCAATGACAATTTAATAAACATGTGCAATAAATTTTGACTTAATTGTAAATGAATTTTTTTAGTCAAAAGTAGAATGTTAACTTTTTTTGATCATAGATTATGAACAATATTTAACAAACTTAGAATCAATTCATGGGTGGCCTTGAAATTATAATGACATGTGATTTTTATCAAACACCTAGTATACAAGATTCATGGATTTTCAAATCTAAAGATGATGGTTTTAATTTCTTGAACATTTTTTTGGCATGAAGATGTTTTAAAATGTTATGAATTAAAATAAAATTTGTGAAAAAATGATATGCAATTTATTTTGAATAACAATACAAACATTTCAAGATATAAATTTCACCAATCAAACATGTTTAAGAAATGAACCAAAATATTATATATTGCCACATTTATTTTACACAAATGCAAAGATTATCATGCATATCAATATGCTTTTGAAAACACATTTGGTGATACATTTACATTTGTTGCACAAGATGCATTTGATACATGTCTCCTTCACTTCAAATTATCAACCATCCCAAGTCAAACAATGAAACATGTTAGTAGAATTATGTGTATATAATTATGTAACATCACATAGACTAATTAATTGGGCAAGAAAAACATTTTAAGGTTACGAGTGAAAATCTTTTAAGGTGTACCACCTAGGATGAAAAGGACTTAATCCTTATTGCAGTCCTTTTTTCCCTATATTTTGATCCCCATCAAAATTAATGAGTTAAAAGTGGCAAATATTTCATAAGTACCATATTTTAAACCATTACAATTATAGATTCTATCATATTTATCCATAAATGTGTTTTTAAATGATAAAGAAAGGCTAAATAAAAAATATTGAAAATGGTGATGTTGTGATAGGATTTTGGTATGCTTTAAAAAAATTGGACCTTTATATAGAAACATCATTGGAGTCCTTAAAATTTTACATGGATTTTTTTTACATATGCATTAAAAAAATAAAAAAATAGAAAATTGCACACTAATAAAATATTCTCTATGTTTAATAAAAATCAAACACCAATTGAAAGTGAAACAAAAATTAGTGATAATCCATTATACATGATTACCAAAATCAAAATTTGTACACAATTAATTGTTATATTTACAATACATCAAATGTAATGTTTAATTCTTGATTTTTTAACATATGATGTTAAATCATGCATTACAAAACATGATTTAACATCATATGTTTCATTATCAATAATTTGTTCAAAAGAACAATTATATTTATTATATCCATTATCAAGCAAAAACTTTCAAGTGTATTCTATTGTCAAAGAAGAAATAGATTACCTTCAAACTAACATGAAATACAATTTTTAAAAATCCATTTAACAATGTATCATGTAAATCATATAATCATTCAACACTTAATACCCATTTTTTGAATTTGCATTTTAGAAATATTTTAGTGGATCCAAACTTACTAGCATCACATATTATTTGTCTTAATGAAACAAAAGTATTAAACATTTATGTGAACAATAAAAAGTGAAATGTTTTAAAAAACTAATTTCATGTTTTTTCTTGTGACAATTGTTATGGAACAATGATACTTTACAATATTTAATTATGTTATTGTCACAAACAAGCAATATAAAATATTTTGGTGCAGAATTCATTACTACATATTTCAACAAAATTATAAATTAAAGCATTTAATATACTTTCAATTTATAAACCTCCTAACATTTATCTTTTCTTTCAATATTGAATGAAAATTTGCAAAATATCCCTTTGTTAAAATATCTAACATAAGCAATTGGTGATTTCAACACATAAACATGTTAAGCACAACATTTGAATCAATATCACTACAAGATTTCATGAAGAATTACCATTTCAATATCACACTTACAAAAATGACAAGTATTTATAATAGAAAAATTAATTATAAATGGATTAATGTACCTAGACACAACATGTTATTTTGGATGAATACATGTTTATTGGTCATATCATAAACCTATATATTTTACATTTAAACTACCAAATCATGTTCCCCATTTTGTATTACCTTGATTTTTTTGTGTTTTGTCCATCACACATTTGTTTCAACATACAAGGCCCGCAAAACAACCTTTTCAAAACATACTTAACACTTTTCATAGTTACATACATTTCAAAAATTAGTTACAAAACTTGTTGAAATAATTTGGAATTTCAAAATTAACATGTGCAATAATGATGAACTATATGAACATTAATGCCAAAATTGTTGCATATTTATTCCTCATGTTGAAATCATCCTCTACTACATAGTAGATTGTCATTCATAGTGCAGAGTATAACCATGCCCAAGTATGTGTTTAGGAAGTGCTTATAAAGGTTCCTTGAACAATGGGCAACACAAAAGCTTTTATGCAAGCTTTTTGGAACTAGGTTCCCAACGAATAAAAATAAAGGTAATTATCCCTTCCTCATTATCTTCAATCTATTCAATAGCAATGGTACCCTTATGCTTCAATGTTGTTCCATTCATTTCATGTTTTCAACCTTTACATGTTATGAATAAAATTTTATATAAATTTTTTTTTCATACTTTGTGACTTTGTTTTGGATTATCATGTTTCATGATTGGATTCAAGTTTAGTCTTATTTTTGTTAGGGTTTTGTTGTAATTATTGTGAAAAATCAAAATTCATTTGTCATAATGGTTTTCATACCTGTGACACCAACTAACAAATATTTGTAACATTCAAGTGTCATTCAATCATGAAATAATTGCCACTATTTGAAGACTTAATATGTACACTGGGAATATCATTAGTAACAATTGATGTTCAAGCACTAGTTAAAGATTTTACCTACGGTTTCTTGAAGCTTTTATAATTATTTTTGTTATCAATCTCCATTCCTTGAAACTATGCTAGTGAAATGACATTCTTGGAGTTTCTAGTTACCAATAGCCATAGGTGGTCAAATATCCTCACTAAACCACATGTATTAGTTCTCACCTACAAATTAAGCGTACCAAAATCCCCAATTGGTGGTTATTAACATGTATTGTGCATACCCAACCAATATTAATTTCAAAACAACCACTCCACCTAGTTTTATCATAGTGCCTGAAATCTAGTTTATAAGGTTCAATCTGACAATTGCCATCAACCCCAATTCTTTCAAGTTCAAGTTTGTCCATTCAATTTGAAATGTAATTTTTAGGCAAATTTGATTCAATCAAGAACAAAGATAGGAAATCAATTTGTTGAAATTGCAAGAAGGCAACTATATGTTTAAAAGATGCCATATCAACATAGATTTAGTTTTCCAAGTTGGAAACTCCCAATTTATTTCATGGTGGCAAGGACATGTCCTTTAACAACATGTCCTTCATTTGATGCATGTTATAACCACCTTTCCATGTGCCTTAGTTTCACCTTCAATTTTTTGAAGAATTTGTATTTCCCCACATGCAATGTCATAGAGGTTTGTGATGAATAGTTTCAACTACACAATTTAGTTTGATTAAGTTACTAGTTGGCATGTTTCAAAAGAAAACTAATCTTCTTTTAGTATGCCAATCAATTGTGAATTGTGACCCTTGCTTATCAATCATCCCTTGCACCATACCACATATAATAATCCTACTATTGATAAGCTTGGGTTGGAATTAAGAAATAACTTTCCATGTTGTATAATTATCTTTATTGGTGTTGCAAAAGTAGATAATAAGCATTGATAGGCATAACACACGTAAGTTATAAGGGAAAGGAAATTAAGAGTTATGTTTTTGAATAATTGATATTATACAAGTTTTGCCTAATTATTACATGTATTAGAAAGACAAAGATCCATCCATTTGGAAATGGAAACTATTTTCAAGCAAGGTGACATGAGGGGAAGATAGTGTTTGGAGTAATGGCACAAGCATTAAGATATACTTACCCATCACTAATCATCAATTGATGATCGAACACTTTTGAATCCTTTTAGTTTTTTGTGTGTCTTGAATGATGTAAAAATTTATGAGGGCACCAAAATAAGGTATCTCTATCAACTCTAGAGGCAAAGGGACAACACGAAAAAACAAAAAACATGTTGAAATCACATTATGTGTTTTTATAGAAAGTAACCCTTTGTTTTTAGACCTCATGTCTTTCTTATTTCTTGTCCATTTTTAGTGTTCTAAAAGGCTATGAATGTGCCAAGTAAAGCTTTACATTACCTCTTTTTGATGCAAAAAAACAAAAAAAAAAAATGATGAAAAAGATGAATGTGTTGGAATTTTAAAGTATAAATTAAGCCAATGACTAAACACTAACCTCACCTACTTTTGACAACTATATTTTCCTTGTTTTGGGGGGGGGGGGGGGGGGTTTTTTTTGACTATTTTAAATGTCTTTTTTAACACTGGGATTTTTTTAATTTTTGAAGTTTTTTAAA
>Ga0116229_10001721_pt1 | contig 34797 bp, 33 predicted proteins | sample S1TSphgellanicum_3_FD_87313 | JGI IMG/M metagenome (GOLD analysis project Ga0116229, IMG submission 87313) | Host-associated microbial communities from peat moss isolated from Minnesota, USA - S1T2_Fc - Sphagnum magellanicum MG | ecosystem: Host-associated > Plants > Peat moss > Unclassified...
ACGCTGCCGATGGACTATCTCAAGATCGACGGATCCTTCATCCGCAGCCTCGGCACGGATCACGTCAACCAAGCCGTGGTCGCCGCCATGATCGAATTGTCCCGCAGCCTCAATTTCCGCGTGGTCGCGGAGCAGGTCGAGGACCAGTCCTCGCTCGATGCGGTCAAGGAGATGGGCATCGACTTCGTCCAGGGCTTCATCATCGCAAGACCCCAGCCCCTGTCGATCTTGCCCGTGCCCGTGTAGCCGCGCCGCGTGTCTTGCTGCGCCGCGAGCCCTTATAACCGCCGGGCAGGCGCTTATAATTAACTGCTATGGTGGCCGGCCGGCGAGTTCGGGGGAAAATCCTCGCAAGACCGGCTCCCGCCCGCGCGGCGACAACGAGGTGGAACATGGCAATTTACGAAGACAACACGCGCACGATCGGCAGAACGCCGCTCGTGCGCATCAACCGCCTCGGCAAGGGCGGTGCGACGATTCTGGCGAAGATCGAGGGACGCAACCCCGCGTATTCGGTTAAATGCCGCATCGGCTCCGCGATGGTCTGGGATGCCGAGCAGCGGGGACTGCTGAAGCCCGGCATGTCGATCGTCGAGGCGACCAGCGGCAACACCGGCATCGCGCTCGCGTTCGCGGCCGCGGCGCGCGGCTATGGCTGCGTGCTGACGATGCCCGAGACCATGAGCATGGAGCGGCGCAAGGTGCTGGTCGCATTCGGTGCCAAGCTGGTGCTGACGCCGGGTGCCAAGGGCATGAAGGGCGCGATCGCCAAGGCAGAAGAACTCGCGGCGGCCGACCCGGCGCAGTACCTGCTCATGAAGCAGTTCGAGAATCCGGCGAATCCGGCGATTCACGAGAAGACGACCGGGCCGGAGATCTGGGACGACACCGCGGGCGCGGTCGATGTGTTCGTCGCCGGCGTCGGCACGGGCGGAACCCTGACGGGCGTGTCGCGCTACATCAAGAACACGCGCGGCAAGGCGATCACGACGGTCGCCGTCGAACCCACGCATTCGCCCGTCATCACGCAGACGCTCGCGGGCCAGCCGCTCGCGCCCACCCCCCACAAGATCCAGGGGATCGGTGCGGGATTCATCCCGAAAAATCTCGATTTGTCCCTCATCGACCGGGTCGAGCAGGTGAGCAACGACGAGGCGATCGCGACGGCGCGGGCACTCGCGCGCGAGGAGGGGATTCTGTGCGGCATTTCCTGTGGCGCCGCGATGGCCGTCGCGCTGCGCATCGCGCAGGAGCCCGCGAGCGCCGGGAAGACGATCGTCGTCATCCTGCCCGACGCCGGCGAGCGGTACCTGTCGGGCGCGCTGTTCGAGGGCCTGTTCGCGGAAGTGGAGAAAATGCAGGCGGTTGCCTAGCAGCCCGGGCCAGTCCGAGCCGAGAGGAACCCTGTAGGCCATGACCGCCATCCGCATGACCAATTCCGCGCCGCCCGGCGTGGTCGAGCAGCTCACTCAGGAACTGCTCGCGAGTTACCGTGACGACCGGCGCGCGATCGCGGTGTCGAAGCGTTTTTTGCCGTCGCGCGAGGCCATCGTCGAGATCCTGGGGATCGTGCTCGATCTCATGTATCCCGGCTATTTCGGTCGTCGCGATCTTACCCACGAGAACCTCTCTGCGCACGTGGCCGATCTCGTCGCAGAGCTCGCGCCGAAGCTCGAGCTCGAGATCGAGCACAGCCTGTGCTACGGACGCGAGAGCGAGACGGTCGCGGCCGACGCCGCCAAGCCCTTGAGTGCGGGCGAGTGTGCGCCGCGGGCGCGCGAACTCGCGCGCGAGTTCTTGAGGCGACTGCCCACGATCCGCGCCCTGTTGGTCGGCGATGTCCAGGCGGCCTTCGACGGCGATCCCGCGGCCACGAATCTCGACGAGGTGATCCTCGCGTATCCCGGTGTGCTCGCCGTCAGCGTGTACCGGATCGCGCACGTGCTGTACGACCTCGGCGTGCCGATGATGCCGCGGGTCATGACCGAGTGGGCGCATTCGAGGACGGGTTGCGACATCCATCCGGGCGCCAAGATCGGTCCGGCTTTCTTCATCGATCATGCGACGGGCGTGGTCATCGGCGAGACCACCGACATCGGTTCCGGCGTGAAGCTCTATCAGGGCGTGACCTTGGGCGCCTTGTCGTTTCCGCGCGATGCCGCGGGCCAGATCATCCGGGGCCGCAAGCGTCATCCGACGGTCGATTCGGGCAGCACCCTGTATGCGAACGCGACCGTGCTCGGAGGTCAGACCGTGGTCGGGGCGGACAGCACGATCGGCGGATCGGTGTTTCTCGCGCGCAGCGTTCCGCCTCGTTCCCGCGTGTCGCTGAAGGAGCCCGAGCTGCGGGTTGCGACGCGCGACAGCCTGGTCGAGCCCGACGCGATTTATTTCGATATCTGAACCGGCGGCATACCGCGCCCGGCGATGCCGCGCGCCGGCGATGGGGTAGTCGCCCGGTCACATGAGCCGGCCCAAGATCGGCACCAGCAGCAGCGCGACGATGTTGATGATCTTGATGAGCGGATTGATCGCGGGTCCGGCCGTATCCTTGTAAGGATCCCCGACCGTATCGCCGGTCACGGCGGCCTTGTGGGCATCCGAGCCCTTGCCGCCATAGTGGCCTTCCTCGATGTATTTCTTCGCGTTGTCCCAGGCGCCGCCACCGGTGGTCATCGAGATCGCGACGAACAATCCGGTGACGATGGTGCCGATCAGCAAACCGCCGAGGGCCTGCACGCCCGACCCCGGCCCCATGAGCCAGTTCACGATCACGACCAGCGCGATCGGCACGATCACCGGCATCAGCGAGGGCAGGATCATCTCCTTGATGGCCGCCTTGGTCAGCATGTCGACCGCACGCGAGTAATCCGGCTTGGCGGTGCCCTCCATGATCCCGGGAATCTCGCGGAACTGCCGCCGCACCTCTTCGACGACCGATCCGGCCGCACGGCCCACGGCCTCCATGGCCATCGCCGCGAATCGATACGGTACGAGACCGCCGATGAACAGACCGATGATGACGGCGGGGTTCGACAAATCGAAGCTGGTCGAGTGACCGAGAACGTCCTCGAGTTTGTGGGTGTAGTCGGCGAACAGCACCAGGGCGGCGAGGCCCGCCGAGCCGATCGCATAGCCCTTCGTGACGGCTTTCGTCGTATTGCCGACCGCATCGAGCGGATCGGTGATCGCGCGCACCTTCTTGTCGAGGCCGGCCATTTCCGCGATACCGCCGGCATTGTCGGTGATCGGTCCATAGGCGTCGAGCGCGACGATCATGCCGGTCATCGACAGCATGGAGGTCGCCGCGATCGCGATGCCGTAGAGTCCGGCGAGCTGATAGGAAGCCCAGATCGACAGGGCGATCGCGATCACCGGCAGCGCACAGGAGTTCATCGACACGCCGAGCCCCGCGATGATGTTGGTCGCGGGTCCGGTCTGCGAGGCGGCCGCCACGTGCTGGACCGGTGCGTACTCGGTGGCCGTGTAATACTCGGTAATCACGATCATCGCCGCCGTCAGCGTGAGGCCAACCAGCGTGCACAGCCAGATCGCGGTTGCGCGCTCAGCCATGAGCCAATGGGCGACGAAATAGAACGCCACCGCGGAGATCAGGCCGGACCAGAGCACGCCCTTGTACAGCGCATTCATGATCTTGCCGCCCTCGCGCGCGCTCACGAAGAACGTGCCGATGATCGAGGCGACGATCGAGATCGACCCGAGCACCAGCGGCAGCAGCACGGCCCGCGGACCCATGCCCGCCAAGGCGAGGCCGCCGAGCAGCATGGTGGCGACGAGCGTCACGGCATAGGTCTCGAACAGGTCCGCCGCCATTCCCGCGCAGTCGCCGACATTGTCGCCGACGTTGTCTGCGATGACCGCGGGGTTGCGCGGATCGTCCTCGGGAATGCCGGCCTCGACCTTGCCGACGAGGTCCGCGCCGACATCCGCGCCCTTCGTGAAGATGCCGCCGCCCAGGCGCGCGAAAATCGAGATCAGCGAACCACCGAACGCGAGCCCGACCAAGGAACGCAGCGCGAGCTCGTTGTCCGCCAGCACGTGCAGCATGACGAGGTAATAGCCCGCGACGCCGAGCAGCCCCAAGCCGACCACGAGCATGCCGGTGATGGCGCCGCCCCGGAAGGCGACCTTGAGCGCGGCGTCGATGCCGTGATGCGCCGCCTGGGCCGTGCGTACGTTGGCGCGCACGGAGATGAACATGCCGATGTAGCCGGCAAGGCCCGAGAGCACGGCGCCGAGGGCGAAGCCGCCCGCCGTCGCCCAACCGAGAAACACGCCGAGCGCCAGGAACAACACCGCCCCGACCGCGGCGATCGTCGAGTACTGACGGTTCAGGTAGGCGCGGGCACCCAACTGGATGGCCGCCGCGATCTCCTGCATGCGGGCGTTGCCGGCCGGCTGGGCGAGGATCCAGCGCACCGAATACACGCCGTACAGAATCGCAATGCAGCCGGCGCCAATCGCCAGCACGAGGGCAGTTTCCAGCGTCATGAGGCCATCTCCGTGATCGTCGTTGTTCGGGCGGGACCGATGTTCTTATTGGAAATAGAGCCGAATCATCCTATCACGAACCGCGTTTTCAGCCGGCGCGGGACCGACGCGGCGGTCAGTTCGGCGTACACGGGAAGGCCGCCGCGATACGGCGGGTAATCCTCGCCGCCGATCAGCGGCGACAGATAGCGGCGGCATGCCGCCGTGATGCCGAAGCCGTTCGCGGTGATGAAGTGCCGCGGAAGCTTTTTCTCCCGGTTCGCGATGGCCTGCAACGGCGCCTCGCCGATGCTCCAGCGGTAGGGTGCCGCGGATTTGCGCACGATCACGGGCAGCACGGCGTTCTTGCCCCGCACGGCGAATTCGACCGCGGCCTTGCCGACGGCGTAGGCCTGTTCGACGTCGACCTTCGAGGCGATGTGCCGCGCCGAGCGCTGCAGATAATCGGCCACGGCCCAATGACACTTGAAGCCGAGCGCATCCTTCGCCATCTGCGCGACGAGCGGCGCGACACCGCCCAACTGTGCGTGGCCGAACGCGTCACGGGTGCCGGACTCGGCCAGGAACCGGCCGTCCGGATAGCGCACGCCCTCGGAGACCACGATCACGCAGTAGCCGAACCGCTCCACGCAGCGTTTCACCTCGGCGAGAAATGTGTCGCGGTCGAAGGCGATTTCGGGAAACAGGATGATGTGCGGCGCCTCGCGTGCGCTCGTGCCCGCGAGGCCGCCCGCCGCGGCGATCCAACCCGCATGGCGACCCATCACCTCGAGCACGAACACGCGGGTGGAGGTGCGCGCCATCGACAGCACGTCGAGCGCCGCCTCGCGCGTCGAGACCGCGATGTACTTGGCGGCCGAGCCGAATCCGGGACAGCAGTCGGTGATCGGCAGATCGTTGTCGACGGTTTTCGGCACCCCGATGCAGGTGATCGGATACCCCAAGATGCGGCCGATGTCGGCGACCTTCTGTGCCGTGTCCATCGAGTCGTTGCCGCCGTTGTAGAAGAAATAACCGATGTCGTGGGCGCGGAACACCTCGATGAGGCGCTCGTATTCGGCGCGATTCTGCTCGATGCCGGCGAGCTTGTAGCGCGCCGATCCGAAGGCCCCTCCCGGCGTGTGCCGCAGTGCTCGAATGGTCGCCGCGCTCTCCTTGCCGGTGTCGATCAGATCCTCCGTCAGAGCGCCGACGATGCCGTCCCGGCCGGCATACAGCGTGCCGATCTTGCGCGGGTATTTCCGGGCGGTTTCGATCACGCCGCAGGCGGAGGCATTGATGACCGCCGAGACGCCGCCGGACTGGGCATAAAAAGCGTTGCGCGGACTTTCGGGCGCGTGGCGGGTCCGGTGCGCTGTCTTCGTGGGGTTTTTCATGAACCGCTCTTGTTGGACATAAGGCGCGCAGAATAGCCCAGTTCTAGCGCTGCCGGTCAATCCTGGCGCCGCCTGGTTTGACGACCGGGACCGGCGAAGGTAGGTTAGCGCGCTTTATCGGCAGAACTCATTATTATGCGAATCGTCCTCTTGGGTGCTCCCGGGTCTGGCAAGGGAACACAATCTCAGTTGCTCGTGAAGGCCTACGGTGTGCCTCAAGTCTCGACCGGCGACCTGCTCCGCGATGCGGTCGCGCGCGGCACCGCTCTCGGCCTGCATGCGAAGGCGGCCATGGATGCGGGCAAGCTCGTCGAGGACGAAATCGTGCTCGGCATGCTGCGCGAACGCCTGACCCGCCCGGATGCGGCCAACGGCTTCATCCTCGACGGTTATCCGCGCAACATCGCTCAGGCGGGTGCACTCGAGATCTTGCTCGCCGAACTCGCTCAGCCGCTCGAGGCGGTCGTGCTCATGAACCTCGACTTGGGCGTCCTGTTCAAGCGGCTCACCGGCCGGCGCATCTGCCAGGACTGCGGCCGGGTGTTCAACGTCCTCACCTCGCCGCCCGGCACGCCGCCGCATTGCGAGAAATGCGGCGACCATCCGCGGCTCATCCAGCGTCCCGACGACAAAGAGGACGTGATCGGCCAGCGGCTCGAGGTCTACGAGGCGCAGACCAAGCCGCTCATCGATCACTACCGCGCCAACGGCCTGCTGCGCGTCGTCGATGCCGACGCCGACGTCGCCACCGTCTTCGCGAGCCTCAAGCGCGCCGTCGGCGGCATTGCCGCCTAGCGGCGTCGACGTACCCGGCGGCGTCGCTTTGCCGCGCGGCGCGGTCGCGTCACGCCAGGGTCAGGCGAGCGCCGCGAGCAGCGCGTCGCCGATCGCGGCGCGCCGCCAGCCCGCGAGCGCGGGGGAATCGCGTCTGCCCTGCACCAGACTCTTGATCTCGCCGCGCGGCGCGAGCACTTCGGCGCTCACGCCGAGTTCGGCCGCCGTCGCATCCACGATCTTGTTGAGGCGTTCGATATCGAGCTTCTGTTCCGGAGTCGGCCGCTGCTCACGCGACGGTTCTTGATCGCCAGGGTCGATCAGGGCGTCGGCGCGCAGCGCCTCGAGCAGACTCGCCGCGAACGTCTCGTTGAGGCTCTTGGGCACGTCCGGCAGGGCACGCAACGCGGCTGCGGTCGCGGCGTTCGATCGGGCGATGTCGAAGAGTGCTGCATCGCTCAAGATCCAGGAGCGTGGCAGGTCGCGGCTTCGCGCCAGCGTCTCGCGCCAGACCGCGAGCGCCTTGGCGCGCGCGCGCGGCCGCGGTTCGAGCGACTGAAGGCCCTTCAAGCGTTGCGCCGCCTGGGCCGGCGCCGGATCGTAGAGCTCCGGATCCTGCAGCGCGAGACAGTCCTCGAGCACCCAGTCCTCGCGGCCGAGCGCGCGCAGGCGCTCGCGCAGCCGCGCCGCGATCGCCTCGAGGTGCAGCACGTCGTCGGCCGCGTACTCTAGCTGCGCGGCGCTCAAGGGTCGCTTGGACCAGTCGGTGCGCGTCTGACCCTTTTGCAGATGCACGCCGAGTTCCAGACGCACGAGATCGGCATAGCCGATCTGCGGCTTGCCGCCGAGGCAGGCCGCCGCGATCTGCGTGTCGAACAGCGGCGAGATGATGCGCTTGCAGGTGAGGTAGAACGCTTCGAGATCCTGACGGGCGGCATGGATGATCTTCACGGGTCGCGCCGCGGTCAGCACCGGCACGAGCGCTTCCAGGTCGACGGCCAGTGCATCGACGCACCAGATGCGCCCGGCCGCCGCGAGCTGCAGCAGACACAGGCGCGGAAAAAAAGTTCGTTCGCGCAGGAATTCGGTGTCCACGCCGAGTGTCGGTTGCGAGGCGAGCTCCGCGGCAAGCGCGCGCAATGGGCCCTCTCGGTCTATCCAAATCGCGTCGGGCATTCGTTGTCACCGCGTGTACAATTTCGGGGGTGCCGCCATGTCAGAGATTATGACTGAATCAGCCGATGCTGCGACTCGCAAAAGCGTTTTGGGACCTGGGACTGTGGCGCATCACGCCTGCCGTGCTGCCGGCGAGCATGTTCCTGCTCGGGCTGGTCGCGGCGGTGGTCGCGGCGCTCGAGGTGCTGGGCGCGTTGTTGCCGCCATACTCCGCAGATCGGATGTTCACGCGCATTGCATTGTCGGTCGGCCTGCCGCTTGCATGGGGCTGGATCGTGCTGCTGATCGCGGGCCGGCGCCCGCGGTTCCTGCAAACGGCGATCGCGCTGCTCGGCGTCGCCGCGCTCGCGCAGCTCTTGCTCTATCCGGTGGGATCGCTGCTGAACGTGCTGGGTTCCGATCATCCGATCGCGATTCCTCTCGGTTTGCTGTCGTTCCTCGGGCTGGTGTGGTACCTGCTCGCGTGCGCGCACATCTGGCGCTCGGCGCTCGAGTCGTCCTTGGGTCTTGGGATCGCGATCAGTCTCGGCTACCTGTTGGTGTCGATCGGCCTCGAGCAGTACTTGCTCCCGGATAGCTGACGTATGCACGTGCACATCCTCGGGATCGGGGGCACGTTCATGGGCGGCGTCGCCGCTCTCGCGAAGGCCGCCGGCCTGCGCGTGTCGGGTTCCGACCGCAACGTGTATCCACCCATGAGCACACAGCTCGAGGCGCTCGGCATCGAGATCGTGTCCGGCTACGGCGCGGACCAGCTCGATCCGAAGCCCGATCTCATCGTCGTCGGCAACGCGTTGTCGCGCGGCATGCCGGTCATCGAAGCGATGCTCGACCGCGGCCTGCCGTTCCTGTCCGGACCCGCCTGGCTCGCGCAGCAGGTGCTGCGCGGCCGGCACGTGCTCGCGGTCGCCGGAACGCATGGCAAGACGACGACGAGCAGCATGCTCGCGTGGATCCTCGAGCACGCCGGCCGTGCGCCGGGCTTCTTGATCGGCGGCGTGCCGGCGAATTTCGAGGTGACGGCCCGACTCGGGGGCGCGGAACTGTTCGTGATCGAGGCCGACGAGTACGACACCGCCTTCTTCGACAAGCGCGCGAAGTTCGTGCATTACGGCCCGCGGACCGCGGTGCTCAACAATCTCGAATACGACCACGCCGACATCTATCCGGACTTGGCCGCGATCGAGCGGCAGTTCAACCAGCTCCTGCGCGTCGTGCCGGGCGGCGGACGCGTGATCGTCAACGCGGATGACGCCAACCTCGCCGCCGTCCCCGGGCTCGGGCTCTGGACCCCGACCGAAAGCTTCGGCCGCGCGCCGGCTGCGCGCTGGACGGCACGTTCTCTCGGCGCTGCGGCGGGACGTGAGTTCGAGGTCTCGGCAGACGGTGCCGCGGTCGGCCGGGTCGAGTGGGCGCTGATCGGAGAACACAACGTCATGAACGCGCTCGCGGCGATTGCCGCGGCGGCTCACGTCGGCGTGGCGCCCGAGCACGCGGTGCGCGCGCTGTGCGCGTTTCGGGGTGTCAAGCGCCGCATGGAAATGCGCGGCGTGGCCGGCGGCGTGACCGTCTACGACGACTTCGCGCATCATCCGACCGCCATCCAGACGACGCTCGGCGGTTTGCGCGCGCGGCTCGGGCCCGCCACGCGCATCGTCGCCGTGCTCGAGCCGCGGTCCAACACCATGAAACTCGGCGTGCACCGCGACCACCTCGCCGCCGCGCTCGCCGCCGCGGACGTGAGCTGGTTCTACGCCCCCGGCGATCTCGGCTGGGATCTGCCCGGCGCGGTCGCGGCGCTCGGCGATCGCGCCCGGTTCGCGGCCAGCATCGATGGTTTGGTCGCGGGGCTCGTCGCCGGGGCGCGCGCCGGCGATGTCGTGTTGATCATGAGCAACGGCGGCTTCGGCGGCCTGCAGGGCAAGCTGCTCGAGGCGCTCGGCGCCCGGGGGCCGGCATGCACGTGATTCCGTTGTTTCCGCTCAATATCGTGCTGTTTCCGGGCGGGCCGCTGCCGCTGCGCATCTTCGAGACGCGGTACGTCGACATGGTGCGGCGCTGCATGCGCGACGGCCAGGGTTTCGGGGTCGCGCTGATCCGCGAGGGCCAGGAAGCCGGCGGCCCGGCGCAGACTCGTGACGTCGGCACGATGGCCAAGATCGTGGATTTCAACCAGTTGCCCGACGGACTGCTCGGTCTCACCTGTGTGGGCGAGACCAAGTTTCGGATCCTGTCCCGACGCCGGCAGGCGGATGGACTCAACATCGGCGAGGTGGAGTGGCTCGAGGCGGAGCCGCAGCTCGCCGTGCCGCCGCGCCATGCGCGCCTCGCCGAGCTGCTCGAGACCGTCCTGCCCCAGCTCGGCGAGGTGTACGCCGGCATCGAGATGCGCCTCGATGATGCCGCCTGGGTCGGGCACCGGCTCGCGGAAATTCTGCCCATGGACCTTGCGGACAAGCAATTCTGCCTCGAGATCGAGGACCCGGTGCGGCGTCTCGACGTGCTCGCACCGCTCATCCAGATCGCGGGTCAGCCGGAGGCGCCGGACCTGCCCCCGGATGGCGCGAGCGGCCCGGTCGGCCACTGAGCGGCGCAAGCCTTCAGCCGGGCAGGCTCCGCGCCGCCGGCACCCAGCGCGCGCGCAGCAGCCACAGCGCCGCGGCGATACCCAAGCCCCACGGCAGCAGCCAGTAGCCGAGCAGGCCGTCGAAGCGGCCGACCCACTCCGCGTAGGCGCTGCTGGTGCTGCGCACCGTGGACTGCTGCAGGGCGCGCAGCACGAACACCCAGCCGGCGTGCAGGCCGATCGCGACCGCGATGTTGCCGGTCAATACGCGCGTGAGACTCAAGATCAAGCCGACCACGAGCCAGGACAGGAATGCGTCGAGCACGAGGCCGGGATGGCTCAAGGGGACGAACGAGCGCAGCAACAAATCGACGCCGCTACCCCAGCCGAGCAGCTCCGGGGGAATGCGCGCCTTGGCGAAGAAATGCAGGATCGCGAATAACGGTGCGGTCAGCAGGGCGGCGGCCCAGGGGCCGGATTCGCGCTCGATGGCCGTATGCATGGCGCCGCGCATGACGCTCTCCTCGAGCAGGGCAACGGCGATGCCCGACCCCAGCGAGACCAGCGCCACGCGGGCGAGCGCGGCCGGAGTGGCCGTGAAATCCTGCGCCGCCACGCGCAGCCCGGAGCGCAGCAGGAACAGCGCGCCGAGCGCGGCCGTGAGGATGCCGGCCAGCCCCCACGCTGCGCTGACCGAGAGGAACCGCCGCCAGGGCAGGCCGTAGCCCCAGGCCGACTGAGTGCGGATGTCGAGACGGCGGCACAGCCACAAGAGCTCGAGGCCGACGACGAGCATCGCGATGCGGCTCGCGACGCGATGGAAGGGCCAATCGCCGACCCCGGCAACCACGGTGTACAGCGGGTAGGCGATCAGCGCCGAGAGCCCGAGCCCGAGCACGATCACCGCGCCGAACCATGCGAAGGCACGCATGCCTTGCTCAGGCAGGCTCCCGATCGAAGGCGCGGGCCGCCGCCTCGACCGTGGCGTCGATGTCGGCCGGCGAATGGGCGGCCGATAGGAATCCGGCCTCGAAGGCGGAGGGCGCGAAGTAGACGCCGGCATCGATCATGGCGTGGAAGAATCGGTTGAAGCGCGGCACGTCGCAGGCCATGACCCGGGCGTAGGTGTCGACGCGGGGAGCATCCGTGAAGAACAGGCCGAACATGCCGCAGACATGGTTCGTCGCGAGGCCGATGCCGGCGGCCGCGGCCGCGCGGCGCAGTCCTTCGATGAGCCGGTCGGTGCTCGCGCGCAGCCGCTCGTGAAAACCCGGCACGGACAGCTCGCGCAAGGTGGCGAGTCCGGCGGCCATCGACACCGGATTGCCCGACAAGGTGCCGGCCTGGTAGACCGGCCCCAAGGGACTCAACTGCTCCATGATGTCGCGGCGCCCGCCGAACGCGCCGACCGGCATGCCGCCACCGATGATCTTGCCGAGCGTGGTCAGGTCCGGCTTCACGCCGTACAGCGCCTGAGCGCCGCCGAGCGCGACGCGAAACCCGGTCATGACCTCGTCGAAGATCAGCACCGCCCCGACGCGGTCGCATTCGGTGCGCAGCGTCTCGAGAAACCCCACGGCGGGCGGGACGCAATTCATGTTGCCGGCGATCGGCTCGACGATGACACAGGCGATCTCGCCGCCGATCTGGCCGAACACGTCGCGGACCTGGGCGGAATCGTTGAAATTCAGCGTCACCGTCGAGCGCGCCAGGGCCTGCGGCACGCCCGGGGAGGTCGGCACGCCGAATGTCAGGGCGCCGGAGCCCGCCTTGACCAGCAGGGAATCCGAGTGGCCGTGGTAGCAGCCTTCGAACTTCACGATGGTGTCGCGTCCGGTGAAACCGCGGGCCAGGCGGATCGCGCTCATCGTCGCCTCGGTGCCGGAACTCACGAAGCGCACCAACTCGATCGAGGGAACCAGCTCGATGACGCGCCGCGCCAGCTCGGTTTCCAGTTCGGTGGGCGCCCCGAAGGACAGCCCGTCGGCTGCGACACGCTGCACCGCCTCGATGACCGCGGGATGGGCATGGCCGAGGATCATCGGACCCCAGGATCCCACATAATCGATGAAGCGCCGGCCATCCGCCGCGTACGCATGGGCGCCCGCCGCCCGCTTGAAAAAGATCGGCTCGCCGCCGACGCTGCGAAACGCGCGCACCGGCGAATTCACGCCCCCGGGGATGTACCGGCAAGCTTCGGTATACAGGCTCAAGTCACTTCTCCGAGCGTCTCGATCGAGGTGCGCAGTGTAAGCGCATTCGGCGGCGCATCGACAGGCCGCGCGAGCGTGAGGCGGACTTCGAGGCCGCGGGCGCTGCGATTGCGCGCGCTGGCGCTGCCGCCATGGGCGCGCATGACCTGGGCCGTGATCGCGAGCCCGATGCCTTCGCCGCCGCTGTCCCGGTCGCGCGCCTCGGCCACGCGATAGAAGGGTTCGAAGATCTGCTCCAGCTCGCCGGCGGGCACGCCGGGCCCCTCGTCGGCGACCACGATCTCCACGTCCCGGGCCGTTGCCCGCACCGCGACGTCCACCGCCGTCCCCGCGGGACCGTAGCGCACGGCGTTGCGCAGCACGTTCTCGATGGCGCTGCAGAGCAGCTCGCGGCTTCCCTCGAGGCGCACGTCGGCGCTGCCCGTGAGCCGCACGCTGACGCTCTTGGCGGCTCCCTCGAACGCGGCATCGCGCACGACCGACTCGACGACCTCGTCGATGTCGACCGGTTCGCGCTTGAAATTCAGATCCTCGGAATTCAATCGAGCCAGGCGCAGCACCTGGCTGATCATCGCGTCGAGACGCTCGATCTCCCGCTCCAGGCGGTCGAGCTGGCGCGTCGGGTCCGACGCCGGCTGACGCGCGATGCCGATGGCGACGCGCATGCGCGCGAGCGGCGAGCGCAGCTCATGCGAAATGTCGCGCAGCAGTTGGGTGCGCGCGGCGCGCGTCGCGCGCAGCCGATCCGCCATCGCGTCGAAATCGCGGGCAAGCACGGCGAGCTCGTCGCGTCTCCCGTCGAGGCCGGCGCTCACGCGCACGTCGAGTTGCTCGGTGGCGACCGAGCGGGCCCCTTCCTGGATCCGGCGAATCGGCGCCGAGAGGTGCTGTGCGAGCCACCAGCTCGCGAGTGCGCTCACGATCAGCGCGATCGCCAGCACGGCGAGCGGAATCCCGGGCAGCGCCAGAGCGCCGAACAGGCTCGGACGGCGTGGCACGAGCAGGATGGTGTAGGTGATCCCGTCCGGCCCGACGATCTGCGGCGCCTGGCGCGGCGGGCGAAAATTGCGCGGCGTACCGGGGGGACCGGGCCCGCCCGGCGCGCCTAAGTCCGGACCGAGCGGGCGCGCGTCCGGGCTGCCGGCGCCTTCGCGGTTGATGAACTCGAGGCGGCGTGCGGCTGGTTCGGTCAGGCGGCGGCCGAGGATGTCCGCGCCGCCCGGGCCGATGATGAAGAAATCGCGGTCGGGGATCGCGTTCTTGTTCGCCGCGAGCCAGCGCACCAGCCCGTCGAGTCCCTGGGCCTCGAGCACCTCGGACGCGGGAATCGCGAGCGACGGACGGCGCTGCAGCTCCTGGGCCTCGTACTCGCGCGTGGCGACGGCGTAGGTGATCGCGATGCTGCCGACCACGATCAGCGCCATCGACACCCAGAACAGCATGAAGATGCGTGAAAACAGACTGTGCATGGGCGCACGTCCTCAAGTCAGGTCGGCGGCGCCGTGAGCATGTAGCCCGAGCCGCGTACGTTCTTGATCTCGGGGTGCGAACCGGGCGGCAGATCGAGCTTGCGGCGCAGGTTGCTGATGTGCGTGTCGATGCTGCGGTCGTAGGGCACGAGCTTGCGACCGAGCGCCTGTTCGGTCATCGCGTCGCGCGAGATCACCTGGCCGGCCGAGCGCATCAGCAATTCGAGCACGCGCAGCTCCGCCCCGGTCAGCGTCACGAGTCGATCCGCGACGCGGACCTGGTGCATGCCGAGACTCAACACGATCGGCCCGGTCTGCAGCACGTCCGGCGCTGCCGTGCCGCGCGTGCTGCGATTCGCGGCGCGCCGCAGGATCGCGCGGATGCGTGCCACGAGTTCGCGCGGATTGAACGGCTTGCTCAGGTAGTCGTCCGCGCCGAGTTCGAGACCGACGATGCGATCGATGTCGTCGCCGCGCGCGGTCAGCATCAAGATCGGCGTCGCGTGGTCCGCGCCGAGTTCGCGCAGCACGTCGAAGCCGCTCACGCTCGGCAGCATCACGTCGAGCACCAGGATCTCGTACCGCCGTTCGCGCAGCGCGGCCAGCCCCTCGCCGCCGTCGTGCACCGAGGTCACCTCGAAGTGTTCGGTCACCAGGTACTCGGTCAGCATCTGGCACAGCTCGCGATCGTCGTCGACGATCAGCACGTGCGCCTCGCACGGCGCGGGGCCGGCAGGGGCGGTCGGGTTCTGAACCACGGGGTCGGAGCTGGTCATGGTTGCGCACTCTCGCACACTCTCGCGTGCCGGTCCCGCCATCGCGCGCGGGGCTTGACAATTCTTGACAGTCTATTGCCTAGCCTGCCCCGATTCACATAACTTTTCACGATGTTGCGGGTTCTTTCGCGCCGGCCCGCGTCACTCGGGCAACCGTCGGGACTAAAATGCGCTCGTCGGGAATGTGGGAAAACGCCTTCGAAACGCCTTGGAGAAACGCTATGAAATCGATCCGTATCGCAGTTGCGTCCGCGGTGCTCGGTCTCGCCGGGTTCGTGGCCGCGACCGTGCCGTTCGCCACCGTCGATGCGCAGGATGCAAGCTCGGATTCGCCACCGCCGCCCGGCGCCGGTCATGGTTGGGGCCATCATCATGGCTTCGGTCCGCTGCGCGCCCTGCACAAGCTCGGCTTGTCCGACGAACAGAAAGCCTCGATCAAGACGATCATGCAGAGCGCGGGCCCGAGCCTCAAGAGCTTGCACGAGCAGATTCGTGCGAACCAGCAACAGCTGCGCGCGACGACGCCGGATAGCGCGAATTACGCCTCGGTGCTCGCCAGCGTGAGTCAGACGGCGGGCACGCTCGAGACGCAAAAGGTCACGCAGGAAGCGAAGCTGTATGCACAGATTTACGCGGTGCTGACGGCGGAGCAGAAGACCCAGCTCGCGACCTTGCAGGCGAAGTGGGCCGCGCACGCGCCGCCGGACGCTCCCGCGCTGTAAGCGCACACGGACGCGTCGCCGGACGCGCCTTGCTACAGGATCGTCGTCACTGCTGGGTGGCGACGATCCCATCCTTCTGCAGCAGGTCGAGCAGACCGTCGTGCCCGACCAGGTGGCCGGTGCCGACGATGACCAGGACGTTCTGGTCCGTTTTGAGCATGGCCTCGATCCGAGGCAGCCAGTGGCGGTTGCGTGCGACCAGCAAGGATTGGTAGAGCGCCGAGTCTGCGCCGAATTCCCGCGCGATTTCAGCGGCGAACCACGCGGCATCGCCGTGTCGCCAGGCCGCCACCATCGCATCGAGTTCCTGTGGCAGGTCGTGCGCGTCTTCGAGGCTCGACACGAGATAATCCGCCTGGGTGGACAGCGGCAGCGCAGTGAACAGGGCGATCTGATCCTGCACGGTTTCGAGCCCGACGACGGACTTGGCGTCCGTCCGGGCGCGCGCGAGAAAGAACATCTCCACGCCGGACTGTGCCTCGAAGCCCTGTCGTTGGATCTCAAGCTGGGTCACGGCTTCGGCGACGAACCATGGCGCGTAGGGATCGAATAGCGTCAGATCCGCGCCCGCGTCCCGGGCGAGCTCGCGGGCCTTGTCGTAACGCTCGCGGCCGAGCACCGTGCGCAGCGTCGTGCCCGCCGGCAAGAGGGCGCTCGCGAGCATGTCCTTTTGCACGTCAGCGAGGTCGACGGCGGCCAGATTCACCTCCATCGCGAGCGAGGCGCTGTCCGCGTAGGCGTCCATCAAGGCCTTGTCGAGCGGGTAATCCGAGGCACGCAGCACATGGATCGAGCCCATCAGGTACACCGTATTGCGCGCGCCGTGCAGGGCCCAGAGCGAATGCGCCGTGCGGTCGGCCGCCGGCGCGAGGTCGGCCGCCGGCGCGAGGTGCGCCGCCGACGCGAGGCAGAGCAGCAGACACAGGAGCCGCGGCGCCGCGGGCCGCCTCACGCCGCGGACTGCGCGGCGGCCAAGGCTAAGACCCGGTCCGCAGCGCAAGATCCCCCGCAATCCAGTGCACCTCGGACTCGATCCGTCCGTCGTCGTGCAAGGCGAAGCGCCGATAGGCCGGGGGCATCACGTCGACCGCGAAGCGGTCGGTGCCCGGCCGGAATTGCGCGCCCGTCGAGGGCGTCGCGAACAGCGCGACGGGGCCGCGCCGCGCGTCGAGCGCTTGATGCACGTGGCCCCAAACCACCGCCTTGACGCGTGCGTGCGCCTCGATGACGCGCCAGAATTCGTCGGCGTTGGCCAAACCGACGCGATCGAGCCAGAGACTGCCCATGGCCACGGGATGGTGATGCAGGCACACGAGGCAGTGCGCGCTGGATGCGCCGAGCGTGGCGTCGAGCCGTGCGAGTTCGTCCGCCGAGAGCCGCCCACCGACCTGTCCGGGGTCGTAGCTGTTCAGCATCACGACCTGCCAACGCCCGAGCGTGCGCTCGCCGCAGTACTGAAACGGTGCACCGACGAGCTCGCGCTGCATCGCCTCGGGATCGTCGTGGTTGCCGGGAATGCACAGCACCGGCCGCCCGAGGCCGCCTAAGATGCTGCGGAAGCGGACATAGCCGCCCGCGTCGTCCTGTACCAGGTCGCCGGTCACGAGCAGCGCCGCATAGTCGTCGTGGCGCGCGAGCGCGTGGTCCACCACGGCCCGCAACGTCGAATCCGTCTGGGCGCCGCGCAAACGGCCGTCCGCATGGGCATAAAGATGGCAATCCGTCAATTGGATTATTTGCATACCCGAAATCGTAACAAACCGGCTGCGGTCGGGTCGGTGAACTGGATCATGACGGTGCGGGGCGGGCCGCCCTCGACGAGGATTCCAGAATCCACACGCGAGCGTTGCTGGCGGGGGGCGCATCAATCAGAATACCTGCTTTCACCAGCCAGTATAAGAAGCCGCTCAATGCCAACTCGTCGGGAACTTGCGAATGCGATTCGATTTCTGTCCGTCGACGCCGTCCAGAAGGCCAAATCCGGTCATCCGGGCGCGCCGATGGGCATGGCGGACATCGCGGAGGTGCTCTGGCGCGATGTTTTGAAACATAACCCGGGCAATCCGACCTGGTGGAATCGAGACCGCTTCGTGCTGTCGAACGGCCACGCCTCGATGCTGCTCTACTCGCTGCTCTACCTCACGGGTTACCCACTGTCGATCGAGGAACTCAAGCGCTTCCGGCAGTACGGGTCGAAGACCGCGGGACATCCGGAACGGGAAATCCATCTCGGCATCGAGACCACGACCGGTCCCCTGGGTCAGGGTATCTCGAATGCCGTCGGCATGGCCCTTGCCGAACGTGCCCTCGCCGCGACGTTCAATCGCCCGGGGCACGCCATCATCGACCACCATACTTACGTGTTCGCGGGCGACGGCTGCCTCATGGAGGGCATCTCGCACGAGGTCGCGTCGTTTGCCGGGACGCAACAGCTCGGCAAGCTCATCGTGGTCTACGACGACAACGGCATCTCGATCGACGGCAAGGTCGGCGGCTGGTTTGCCGACGACACGCCGAAGCGCTTCGAAGCCTACGGCTGGCACGTCGTCCCGCACGTCGACGGCCATGACAGCGCGGCGATCGCGGCCGCCCTCGAGGCGGCGCGCGCGGAGAAACACAAGCCCTCCCTCGTGTGCTGCAAGACGATCATCGGCTGGGGTGCACCGAACAAACAGGGCAGCCCGTCGATGCACGGCGAGGCGCCCGGCGCCGACGAGGTGGCGGCCGCACGCACGCATCTCGGCTGGACCGCCGCGCCGTTCGAGGTGCCGGAGGACATCAAAGCGGCCTGGGACCTGCGCGAGAAGGGCGCACGGACCGAGCAGCAGTGGCGCGCACAGTGGGCGGCCTACCAGAGCGAATTTCCGGCGCTCGCCGCCGAACTCGAGCGGCGCATGAACGGCCGGCTGCCGGCCGATTTCGATACGCTCGCCAACGCCTACGTCGCCAAGACCCAGGCCGACGGCACGGTGCTCGCGACGCGCCAGTCCTCGCAGGCCGCCTTGAACGCGTTCGGCCCGACGCTGCCCGAGCTGATCGGCGGTTCCGCCGACCTCACCCCGTCGAACGGCACCCTGCGCAAGGACTCGACCATCCTCACGCCGCAGAACCCGGGCGGCAACTACCTGCATTTCGGCGTGCGCGAATTCGGCATGTCGGCGATCCTGAACGGGATCGCGGGCCACGGCGGCTTCGTGCCGTACGGGGGCACCTTCCTGACGTTCTCCGACTACGCGCGCAACGCCGTGCGCATGTCGGCGCTGATGCGACTCGGCGTGATCTACATCTACACGCACGATTCGATCGGCCTCGGCGAGGATGGGCCGACCCATCAACCCGTCGAGCACATCGCGAGCCTGCGCATGATTCCGCATCTGGATGTCTGGCGTCCCTGCGACGGCGTGGAGACCGCGACGGCGCTGCGCATCGCGATCGAACATCGCGACAATCCGACCGTGCTGGTGCTGACGCGCCAGGCGGTGGCCCACCAGGCGCGCACGGCCGAACAGCTCGCGAACATCCAGCGCGGGGGCTACGTGCTGATCGACAGCGAGGGCACGCCCGATGTCATCGTGATCGCGACCGGATCCGAGGTCGGCATCGCGGCGGACGCGGTGCGCAGCCTCGCGACGCAGGGCGTGAAGCTGCGCCTCGTGTCGATGCCGAGCACGAACACGTTCGAGCGGCAGGATGCCGCCTATCGCCAAAGCGTGCTGCCGGACGGCGTCACGCGCCGCGTCGCCGTCGAGGCGGGCGTGCGCGATGCCTGGTGGCGCTACGTCGGGCTCAAGGGCCAGGTCGTCGGCATCGACCGCTTCGGCGAGTCGGCGCCCGCCAAGGAGCTGTTCGAGCACTTCGGTTTCACGAGCGGCAATGTCGTGCGGGCGATCGAGAGCGTGCTCAAGGGGTGAGCGCCGGGCGGTGCACGGGCGGGCGTTCGGGCTGGACGATGATCGCGACGGGTTTCAACACAGAAAATACAGAGAGGAAGCAGGATGTCGATCAAAGTGGGTATCAACGGCTACGGCCGTATCGGGCGCAACGTGTTGCGGGCGCTCTACGAGGGCAAGCGGACGGGTGAAATCGAAATCGTCGCGATCAACGATCTCGGCGATGCGAACACGAATGCGCATTTGACGCGCTTCGACACTGCGCACGGACGCTTCAGCGGCGACATTCACGTCGACGGCGACTCCATGGTCGTCAACGGGGATCGGATCCGCGTGGTCGCCCAGCGCGATCCGACGAAGCTTCCCTGGGGCGCGCTCGGCGTCGACTTCGTGCTCGAATGCACGGGCCTGTTCACGAGCAAGGCGAAGGCCTCGGCGCACCTCGCGGCAGGCGCGAAGAAGGTGGTCATCTCGGCGCCCGGCGGCGACGACGTCGACGCCACGATCGTGTACGGGGTCAACCACACGGTGCTGAAGTCCACGGACACGGTGATCTCCAACGCCTCGTGCACGACCAATTGCCTGGCGCCGCTCGCGAAAGTGCTGCACGACAAGATCGGCATTCTGGCCGGCGTCATGACCACGATCCATTCCTACACGAACGATCAGGTGCTCACCGACGTCTATCACTCGGACCTGCGGCGCGCGCGCTCGGCGACGCAATCGATGATTCCGACCAAGACGGGTGCCGCGGCCGCCGTGGGTCTCGTGCTGCCGGAACTGAAGGGCAAGCTGGACGGCTTCGCGATTCGCGTGCCCACGATCAACGTCTCGCTCGTCGACCTGTCCTTCACGGCGGCACGCAGTACGAGCCTCGACGAGATCAACGGGGCCATCAAGGCGGCGGCGGTCGGGCCGCTCAAGGGCATCCTCGCCTACAACGACCAGCCGCTCGTGTCGGTGGACTTCAATCACGACGCGGCCTCCTCGACCTACGATGCGACGCTCACCAAGGTGATCCAAGGCAGCCTCGTGAAGGTCTGCGCCTGGTACGATAACGAGTGGGGTTTCTCCAACCGGATGTTGGACACCACCCTCGCCTGGTCGCGGGCCTCATGAGCTCGTCTTGCGGAGCACAGCCGTGAAAGTCAACAAAATGTCGGGCACCGACCTCGCCGGCAAACGCGTCTTGATTCGCGAGGACTTGAACGTTCCCATCAAGGACGGGGTCGTCACCAGCGATGCGCGCATCCGCGCGGCGCTGCCGACCATCCGCCTCGCCTTGGAGCAGCGGGCGCGCATCCTGATCATGTCCCATCTCGGGCGCCCCGAGGAAGGCGCGTGGAGCGCCGAGGCCTCGCTCGCGCCGGTCGCGAAGCGGCTCTCGGAACTGCTCGGCGTCCCGGTCCCGCTCAAGCGCGACTGGCTGGACGGCGTCGAGGTGGCGCCCGGCTCGATCGTGCTGCTCGAGAACGTGCGCTTCAACAAGGGCGAGAAGAAGAACTCCGACGAGCTCGCGAAGAAGCTGGCCGCGCTCTGCGACGTCTACGTCATGGATGCGTTCGGCACGGCCCATCGTGCCGAGGCGAGCACCCATGGCGTCGCGAAATTCGCCCCCGTCGCCTGCGCGGGGCCGCTGCTCGTGAGCGAGCTCACGGCGCTCGAAACGGCGCTCGAGAAGCCGGCCCGGCCGCTCGTGGCGATCGTCGCCGGTTCGAAGGTCTCCACCAAGCTCACGGTGCTCGAGTCGCTGCTCGCGAAGGTCGACCGCCTGATCGTCGGCGGCGGCATCACCAATACGTTTCTCGCGGCGCTCGGCTTCAACGTCGGCAAGTCGCTGCACGAGAAGGACATGCTCGGCATCTGCCTGCGCCTGCTCGACCAGGCGAAGGCGCGCGGCATCGAGATTCCGATGCCCACGGACGTGGTCGTCGCCAAGGAGTTTTCCGCGAAGGCGGAGGCCGACGTCAAGGCGGTCGGCGCCGTCGGCGCGGACGAGATGATCCTCGACATCGGTCCGGATTCGGCCGAGAACTTCGGGCGCCTGCTGGCGTCGGCCGGGACGATCCTCTGGAACGGTCCGGTGGGTGTGTTCGAATTCGAACAGTTCGGTGAGGGCACCCGCTCCCTCGCCAACGCGATCGCGCGCAGCAAGGCCTTCTCGCTCGCGGGCGGCGGCGACACGCTCGCCGCGATCGAGAAGTACCGGATCGAGGACAGCATTTCCTACATTTCGACGGGTGGCGGCGCGTTCCTCGAGTTCGTCGAGGGCAAAAAACTGCCGGCGGTCGAGATCCTGGAGCAGCGCGCCGCATGAGCCTGCTGTTGCGGCGAACGAAGATCGTCGCGACCTTAGGACCGGCCACGGACGATCCTTCCGTGCTCGCCGACATCGTGCGGGCGGGCGTGGACGTCGTGCGCCTGAATTTTTCGCACGGACGCAGCGAGGATCATGCGCGCCGCGTGGCTCTCGTGCGCGCCGCGGCCGCGCAGGCGGGGCGCTACATCGGCGTGCTCGGCGATCTACAGGGCCCGAAAATCCGCATCGATCGCTTCGCGGGCGGCAAGGTCCAGCTCGTCGAGGGCGCCACGTTCGCGCTCGACGCCTCGATGGCGGCCGATGCCGGCGACGACCATGCGGTCGGCATCGCGTACAAGAAGCTGCCCGAGGACGTGTCCGTCGGCGACGTACTGCTGCTCAACGACGGCCAGATCAGCCTGGAGGTCGAGAGCATCAGCGGGCCGCGCATCGTGACGCGCGTGCTCGTGGGCGGCGAACTCGGCAACAACAAGGGCATCAACCGTCAGGGCGGCGGCCTCTCGGCGGGCGCGCTGACCGACAAGGACCGCGAGGACATTGCGGCCGCGGCGTCCCTCAAGGTCGACTACCTCGCCGTGTCCTTCGCGCGCGATGCGGCGGACATGAACGAGGCGCGCGCGCTGCTGCGGGCGGTGGGCGGCCACGGCCTGCTGGTCGCGAAGATCGAGCGCGCCGAGGCCATCAAGAATCTCGTGAGCGTGGTGCGCGCGAGCGATGCCGTCATGGTCGCGCGCGGCGATCTCGGCGTCGAGATGGGCTACGCGGAGCTCGCGGGGCTGCAAAAGCGGATCATCCAGGAGGCCCGCCACCAGAACCGCGTCGTGATCACGGCGACGCAGATGATGGAATCGATGATCGTGAACACGATCCCGACGCGGGCCGAGGTGTCCGACGTCGCCAACGCGGTCATGGACGGCACCGATGCGGTGATGCTCTCGGCGGAGACGGCCTCCGGCAAGCACCCGACCAAGGTGATCGAGGCGATGTCGCAGATCATTCTCGGCGCCGAGAAATATCAGGACGCCCACGTCAAGGTCCGCCAGCGAAACACCGGTCATTTCTCGCACACCGACGAGGCCATCGCGGCCGCCGTCATGTACACGGCGAACCATCTCAACGTCAAGGCGATCGTGGCACTGACCGAGTCGGGCTCGACGGCGCTGTGGATGTCGCGGGTCCGCTCCGACATCCCGATCTATGCGTTCACGCGCCAGGAACTGACGCGCCACCGCGTCACCCTGTACCGCGGCGTCTATCCCGTCGCCTACGAGCCGACCGACGAGTCGACGTCGGACTTCCACGGTCCCATCTTCCGGCAACTGCTCGCCTTGAAGCTCGTCGTCCCGGGCGACCTCGTGATCCTGACCAAGGGCGAGCGGTCCGGCGTGTCCGGCGGAACGAATTCGATGCAGATCGTGCAGGTCACGTCGGCGTGACGGTGGCGTCGGCGTGACGGCGGAGTTTCGCGGCAGCTCGAGCTACATTGCGACCGCCGAGCTCGCGGCCGCCGTCAAGGCGGCGGCGGTGCTGTCGCGCCCGCTGCTCATCAAGGGGGAGCCCGGCACCGGCAAGACGCTGCTCGCGGCGGAAGTCGCGCGCTCGCTGTCCATGCCGCTCTACGAGTGGCACATCAAGTCCACGACCAAGGCGCAACAGGGCCTGTACGAGTACGATGCGGTCTCGCGGTTGCGCGATTCGCAGCTCGGCGACCCGCGCGTCAAGGACATTCACAACTACATCCTGAAGGGCACGCTCTGGGAGGCGTTCGAGTCCGCTCGTCAGCCCGTGGTGCTGATCGACGAGATCGACAAGGCGGACATCGAGTTCCCGAACGACCTGTTGCGCGAACTCGACCGCATGGAGTTCTCCGTGTACGAGACTCGCGAGGTCGTGCGCGCGCGGCACCGCCCCCTCATCGTGATCACGAGCAACGACGAGAAGGAGCTGCCGGACGCGTTCCTGCGCCGCTGTTTCTTCCATTACATCCGCTTTCCCGACGAGGCGACGATGACCGAGATCGTCGACCTGCATTTCCCGAACCTCAAGCGTGAGCTGCTGCGCGAGGCGCTCTCGACCTTCTTCAAGGTCCGCGACACCCCGGGTCTCAAGAAGCGGCCCTCCACCTCCGAGCTGCTCGACTGGCTCAAGCTCCTGGTGGCCGAGGACATCCCGGCGGAGGCGCTGCGCAGCGACGACGGCCGCAAGCTCGTCGCGCCGCTCTACGGCGCGCTGCTCAAGAACGAGCAGGACGTGCACCTGTTCGAACAGCTGTTGTTCCTGAACCGCCGGAATGCTCGTTAGGTTTTTCCTGCTGCTGCGCGCGGGCGGCGTGCCCGTCACACCGCCGGAATTTCTGACGCTGCTCGAAGCGCTCGCGGCGGGCCTCGGGGAGTCGAGCGCGGAACGGTTCTATCACCTCGCCCGCACCTGTCTCGTCAAGGACGAACGGCATTACGATCGCTTCGACCGCGTGTTCGCGCAGCACTTTCGCGGTGCGCTAGATGCGTTCGAGGAGTTGAAGCGGACGCTGCCCGCGGACTGGCTCCTGCGGCTGGCCGAGAAGAATCTGACGGACGCCGAGAAGGCGGAACTCAAGTCCCTGGGCGGTTGGGACGAGCTCATGGAAACGCTGCGCCGGCGCCTCGAGGAGCAGCAAGGGCGGCACGAGGGCGGCAACCGGTGGATCGGCACGGCGGGAACCTCGCCGTTCGGAGCCCACGGCACGCATCCGGAAGGGATCCGCATCGGGCAGGACGGCTCCCGCCACTCGAGCGCCGTGAAAGTCTGGGACCGGCGCGAATTCGCGAATCTCGACGACACCGTGCAACTCGGCACCCGCAACATGAAGATCGCGCTGCGCCGCCTGCGCCGTTTCGCCCGGCGTGGGGCCGCGACCGAGTTTGCGCTCGACGCCACGGTGGACGCCACGGCGCGCGGCGGCGGCTGGCTCGACATCAAGATGCTGCCCGAGCGACGCAACGTCGTGAAGGTGCTGCTGCTCCTCGATGTCGGCGGCTCGATGGATCCGTACGCGCAGCGCTCGTCCGAGCTCTTTTCGGCGGCGCGCAGCGAGTTCAAGCACCTCGAGCAATTCTACTTTCACAACTTCGTCTACGATCGGCTCTGGCGCGACAGTCGGCGCCGTGCCGGCACCGAGAAAGCCACTGTCGAGGTGCTGCGCACCTATCCCGCCGACTACAAGCTCGTGGTGGTCGGCGATGCGACGATGAGTCCTTACGAGATCACGCATGCCGGCGGCAGCATCGAGCATATGAATCCCGAGCCGGGACGCGTCTGGCTCGAGCGGCTCATCGCGGCATTCCCCAAGTTCGCCTGGCTCAATCCCCAACCAGAGAGCCTGTGGCAGCACACGGCGTCGATCGCCCTGACCCGGCAAATCGTGGGCGAGCGCATGTATCCGCTCAACCTCCGCGGTCTCGACGAGGCGATCGACGCGCTGAAATGAGCGGCGCCGACGATCCCAAGGTCGGACTGATCCTCACGGGCGGGGGGGCGCGAGCCGCCTACCAGGTCGGTGTGTTGAAGGCCGTCGCCGAACTGCTGCCGCGGGGCGCCCGCTGCCCCTTTCAGGTCATCACCGGCACCTCGGCCGGCGCCGTCAGTGCGATCGCGCTCGCCTCCGATGCGGCGCATTTCCGGCGCGCCGTGTACGGCATCGAGCGGGTCTGGCGGCAGTTTCGCGTGCATCACGTCTTCAAGGCGGATCCGGTCAGCATGTTGCGCTCGGGCTTGCACTGGATGCTCGCCTTGCTGACCGGCGGGTGGCTCGTGCACCCGCCGCACGCGCTGTTCGATTGCACACCGCTCTGGGAGCTCCTGCGCAGGGAACTGCACTTCGAGGGCATTCCGCGCAGCATCTACAAGGGACACCTCGACGCCATCGGCATCTCCACGACGAGCTATTTCGACGCGCACTCGGTCACGTTCTTCGCGGGTGCCGCCGGCATCGAGCCGTGGCGCCGGGCGACGCGCAAGGGCGAACGCGTGCAGCTCACGCTGCCGCATCTGATGGCGAGCCTCGCGATCCCGTTCCTGTTCCGGCCGATCGCGCTCGGCGGCGAATACTACGGTGACGGAGCCATGCGCCAGATCTCGCCGCTCAGTCCCGCGTTCCATCTCGGCGCCGAACGGCTGCTCGTGATCGGCGTGGGCGCCTCCGATTTTCTCCCTCCCGCCGCGGCCAACTCCGCGGTCGAGCCGAGCTACGGACACATGTTCGGGTTCATGCTCGACTCCCTGTTCATGGATCAGATCAACGCCGACGTCGAGCTCATCGGCACGTTCAATCGCAGCGGGGGCGCGCGCCAGTTGCAGACGTTCATCATGATGCCGTCCGAGGAAATCGGCGCCATTGCCCGCCGCCACGCGCGGGAGCTGCCGCGCACCCTGCGCATGCTCATGCGCACCGTCGGCGCGAACGACTCGGGCGGCACGCACCTGCTGAGCTATCTCCTGTTCGAGCGCGGCTTCACCCAGGCGCTGATCGAACTCGGGTTCCGGGACGCGACCGCGCGCGCCGACGAATTGATGGCTTTCCTATGCATCGATGCGATCCAGCGGCAGCGCGTACGGCGCGGGGGAAGCAAAGGCTAACCGAAGGCCTGTTACCCAAGCTTCATGAATTTGACACCCGCCTGAGACCGGCGCCTGTGACTCTGCGGGGAGTCCGGCGTGAGATCCTTCGCGGCCGACGTCATACAACCATTCAATCGAGGGGTAGCGCGGCGCATGCGAATCAACGAGATCGGGATGTCGATGGCGACATCATGCTTGGGACTTGTCGCGTTGGCGGCGTGCGGGTCATCCGATGCGGCCGTCATCACGGATTGGAGTTTCGAAGGTTTCACGTCGTCGGTGAGTTCGGACAACACGCCCACGGCGACCACCGACACGACCGGGACGGCGAGCGCGTCGATCATCGGCATGCTGGGCGGTCCCGAGGGCGACATTACCTCGGAGTCCGGCGCACCGGGTGGCGGCTATGTCTGGCGCATCCGTGGAACGAGCACCAATGGTTGGACGACCGCCGCGGCCCCCGACACGCAGGGCGTTCAGTTCAACGTCAGCACGGCGGGGGAAACCGGGATTTCGCTGTCATTTCTCATGGCGGCGTCGTCGAACGGCATCGACGACCTCGATGTGCAGTATACGCTCAACGGCAGCACCTGGATCACGGCCGAAGAGGTTGCTCTGACGACGGCGTACAGCACGCCGGTCGCCGTGAGTCTGGCCGGCATTGCCGGCGTGGCCAACGACGCCAATTTCGGCGTGCGCCTGGTTTCGCAATATGCGCCGGGTACTTCCGCTTACGCCGCGCCCCCGGGCGGCTCCCTCAGCAACGGCAGCGGCAACTGGCGCATGTCCGACTTTCAGGTCGATGGCACGCCCGTGCCGTTGCCGGCGAGTGCCTGGCTCATGCTCTGCGGCGTTGGGGGTTTGGGAGTCATGGCGCGTCGTCGTAGGACGCGCGCGGCCTGAAGCGCGGACGTTGCCGCGGCAACGTCAACTGTCCGCCAGCGAGTCGTGGCGCGTCAGCACCTGCGGGTAAGATTCGCGAAAATGCGCCGCGAGCCGTTCGGCGACGTAGACCGAGCGGTGGCGTCCCCCCGTGCAGCCGATCGCGATCGTCAGGTAGCCGCGGTTCGCGAGCGCGAATTCCCGGATGCGCTTGGTGAGGAACTCGGTCAAATCCGCGATCATGACGTCGACCGCCGGGTGGCCGGCCAGGTAGTCGCAGACCGGGCCGTCGCGGCCCGTCAGTTCGCGCAGGGCATGCTCCCAATAGGGATTCGGCAGGCTGCGCACGTCGAACACGAAGTCCGCATCGCCAGGGATGCCGTGCTTGAAGCCGAAGGATTCGAACATCAGCGACAGTCGCCCGTCGCGGCGCCGGTCGATGCGCTCGCGCACGAGTTCGCGCAGCGCGTGCACGCCCATCCTCGAGGTGTCGATGACCATGTCCGCCGCCTTGGCGATCGGCTCGAGCAGCTCGCGTTCGGCGGCGATCGCGTCGCGCAGGCTCACGCCATCCGCGAGCAGCGGGTGCTTGCGGCGGGTTTCGGCATAGCGCTTGAGCAGCACCTCGTCGCTCGCGTGCAGGTACAAGACGTCGCAGCTGATGCCGCTGCGGCGCAGTTCGCCCACGAGATCCGGCACCATCTCGATCTCGGTCGCGCGGTTGCGCGCGTCGAGGCCCACCGCGGTGCGCGGGTAGCCGTCTTCCACGCCGCGGATCGTGTGGGCGATGAAGGGCTTGAGCAGGGCGGCGGGGATGTTGTCGACGCAGTAGTAGTCGATGTCCTCGAGCATGTGCAGGGCCACGCTCTTCCCGGACCCCGACAAGCCACTGACGATGATGAGACGCATCCAGTTTCCCGACGGGCGGGCGCCGTGGGCAGGCGCCCGCTCGAGTTCACGTCAGGGCGGACGCCTTGGCGACGGCCTCGGCCTGCGCCGACTCGGCATGATGGTCGCAGGCCTTTTCCTTGTGCTTCTTTACGCAACGATCGAGCTTGTCGGCCAGCGCGTCGATCGCGGCATACATGCTCCCGTCCGTGGCATCCGCATAGATCTTGTTGCCGCGCAGCATCAGGGTCGCTTCGGCCTTGTGGCGCAGTTTCTCAACCGTCAGGATGCAGTGCACGTCGATGAGTTGCTCGAAGTGACGGGAGATCCTCTCGAATTTCTTCGCTACGTAGGCACGCAGGGCGGGCGTGATCTCCACATGATGGCCGCTTAAGTCGAGCTGCATGAGACACCTCCAGAAGAACCAAGGGCACTAGGATGCTCGCGCCGCAGCACGCTTCCGTTCGTTGGACGGGGCGATCTGCATACCTTCGCGATATTTGGCGACGGTTCTCCGGGCAACCGGAATACCCTCGCCCGACAGGATTTCCGACAGCTTGGCGTCGCTGAGCGGATTGTCCGTGTTTTCTTGAAGAATCAACTTGCGGATCTTCGCGCGGATCGCGGTCGAGGACATCTCCGTGCCGTCCGCGGCCGCGACGTGACTCGAAAAGAAGTAGCGGAACTCGAACACGCCGCGCGGGGTGTGCATGTACTTCGCGGTCGTGACGCGCGAAATGGTCGATTCATGCATCTCCACGGCTTCCGCGACGTCCTTCAGGATCAGCGGCTCCATCGCCTCCTCGCCGTGATCGAAGAAGCCGGCCTGGCGCTGCACGATGCAGCGGGCGACCTTCACGAGCGTCTCGCTGCGGATTTCGAGGCTGCGCATGAGCCAGCGCGCCTCCTGGAGCTGCGTGCGCAGCATCGCGTGGTCGGGCGACCGGGAGACGAGATTCGCGTAGCTCTGATTCACGCGCACGCGCGGCACGGTCGCCTGGTTCACCTCGACGACCCAGCCATGCTCGGTGCGCCGCACGAACACGTCCGGGATCACGTATTCGGCCGTGCCGGAACTCACCGCGCTGCCGGGACGCGGATGACAGGAACGCACCAGGGCGAGCGCCATTTCCAGATCCGATTCGCTGCAGCGCAACTGCCGGCGCAGCAGCAAGAGCTGCTGGTCGGCAACCAGATCGAGATGCTCGAGCGCGACGCGAATCGCAATGTCGCGCGCCGGGGTGGCGGGGTCGAGCTGACGCAGCTGCAACGCGATGCACTCGCCCAGGCTACGCGCGCCGACGCCGGCCGGTTCGAGCGACTGCACCGCCGCGAGCACGCGCTCGACGTCCTCGAGGGAGGCATCGATCTCCGGTCGCAAGCTCGCGGCAATGTTCTCGAGACTGTCCTCCAGGTAGCCGTCGTCGGAGATCGCATCGGTGATCACGCGGGCGATGGCCGCGTCGATCGGCGACAGGTGCGCGAGGCTCAACTGGTCGATGAGTTGCTCCTGGAGCGTCTGGGCGCGCTGATTGCTGAAATCGCCGTTGCGATCGTCGTCGCCCGACCAGGACGAGTCGGCCGGCCCGGTGGTCTGTTCGCCCCAGGCCTCGTCGGCAATCTCGACCTCGGGCTCCTCGCGCTGATCGCCGATCGTCGAATTGCCGTCGAGTTCCGCGTAATCCTCGCGCACCGGCGCTTCGTCGGTATCGCGGATCGATTCGACCGGCGCATCGGCGCCGAGTTCCTCCTCGGCCTCGAGCATGATGTTGGTCTCGAGCGTTTCGCGGACGTGGGCCTGCAGGTCGAGCGCGGGAAGCTGGAGCAGACGGATCGCCTGTTGCAGCTGCGGGGTCATCGTCAGCTGCTGACCGATTCGAAGCTGCAGACTCGGCTTCATCATGACGTTCTGGACATCCGCCTACAGTTTGAAATCCTGGCCCAAGTACACCTCACGAACCTGCGGATTAGCAAGAATCTGTTCCGCAGATCCGGAAGCGATGACGGTCCCCTGGCTGACGATGTACGCCCGCCCACAGATACCGAGAGTGTCGCGAACATTATGATCCGTTATCAGCACGCCGATGCCCTTGCCTGACAAGTGTTTGATTATCCTTTGAATATCGCCGATCGACAGGGGATCCACGCCGGCGAAAGGCTCATCCAACAAGATGAACCGCGGATCCGCGGCCAGGGCCCGCGCGATCTCGACGCGGCGCCTCTCCCCGCCCGACAGGCTCACCCCCAAGCTTGCACGCACGTGACCGATGTGCAGTTCGTCGAGCAGTTCCTCGAGGCGGCCCTCGCGTTTGGCGCCGTCGAGTCCGGGCCGCGTCTCGAGGATCGCCATGATGTTGTCGGCCACCGACAGCTTGCGAAAAATGCTCGGTTCCTGCGGCAGGTAACCCAACCCCAGTTGGGCGCGCCGATGCATCGGCAGCCGGCTGATGTCGCGCTCGCCGAGCAAGATCTCGCCGCGCTCGCAGCGGGTCAGCCCGACGATCATGTAGAACGCGGTGGTCTTGCCGGCACCGTTCGGCCCGAGGAGGCCCACGACCTCGCCGCCGCCCACCTCGAGCGACAAATCGCTGACGACTTTGCGCGACTTGTAGGTCTTGCTCAGGTGCTGGGCGCGCAGCCACGTCATGGCTTGGCAGCGGTGCCGGCGGCCGCGGGCGCCGTTCCCGGTATCGGCTTCGGCGGCGGCGTGATCGTGATGTGCACGCGCTGTGAGTTCTGCTCGGTCACGTCCGCGATGATCTTCTGGTCGAGCACGTCGTACTTCAAGGATTCGCCGTGCATCTCGTTCGAGCCATCCGTCAGATAGGCGTTCTTCAGCAGCCGTATCTCGTCCTTCGAGACATTGTAATCGATGGTGTCGGCGTGCCCCTTGGCAATCTTCCCGGTCTTCGGATTGGGCTGCTCGAATTCGGCCGGCTTGCCGGTCGCCAGGGCATGCGCGAGCACCTTGTCGATGAAGCTTATCTCGGCGTAATCGGAGGTGAGCACGCCGCGGTCCATCGTCATCCTGACGTTGCCGCGGAACACCCACTGGCTGTTGTCGAAGTCGAGTTTCGTGCCGCGCACTTCCGCCTGCTCGGCCGACGCCGTCATGCCGCCCTGCGAGATCGTGATCTTGCGGAACAGCAGCACGTTATTCTTGAGGTCCATCTCGGAGTGGTCGGCCTTCAAATCGATCGGCAGATTCTCGAAGCGGCGCGTCGACTCGGCGGCGCCGGCCGCGCCGCCGCCATCGGGCGGCACCCCGGCGGCGATCATGCCGGCCACGCTCAAGCACAGCGCGGACGCGACCGCCCGCGGGCCGCGCCGGCGCGACGGATCGGGGCGGGTCGGCTCAGGGCAGGAAATGGCCACTGACCCGCGACTCCAGCCGCACCGTGTGATCTTTCAAATTCGCGCTCAGGCCGCGGGCGTTCAAGCTGTGAAGTCCCAGCGTGATGCGTACGTCGCTCTTCGTGCTGGCCACGGCTTCCGATACGTCATAGCTCATCGTATCGCTGCGGACCACGGCGGGGCCCTCGGGACCGTCCTCCAATCCTTGTAGGCGCACGTCGCCCGACAGATCGACGATGTTGCCGCCGGGCAGAACGTGCGCCTCGTTGCCGACGATGACCCAGGCCTGGTTGTCCGGGGAATCATAGTCGGCGCGCACGTAATAGAGTTCGACCTCGGTGCCGTGATCGATCTGGTCGATGTGCTCGGCCGTCAGCCGCAGGCTCGGATTTCCGGCCGCGTCGTAGTCGGTCAGCACCGCATTCTTGAGATAGTACCCGGGCGTCCCGGCGCGCTCGTCCGGCTTCGGTTCGAGCGGCGTGCGTGCGGGATTGGACAGGATCCACGTGCTCAATCCCAGGGCCGCCACCGCGAGCAGCGTGAAGATGCGGAACAGCATGTCAGTGCTGCACGGAGCGCGCGCGCAGCAGTTCGTCGGCGAACTCGCGCACCGCACCGCGGCCGCCCGGCGCGCCGGCGATCCAATGGGCCGCGGAGCGCACCAGCGGATGCGCGTCGGCCACCGCCGCCGCGAAGCCGACCGCCGACATGAGCGGCAGGTCCGAGGTATCGTCGACCACGCAGGCACAGGCGAGCGGGCTCAAGCCGCGTTTGGCGCAAATGCGCTGCAATGCCGCCACCTTGTCGGCACAGCCCTGGATCACGGTCGTCACGCCGAGCTCGCGCATGCGCGTGCCGACGGCCGGCGAGCGGCGGCCGCTGATCGCCGCCACGGTGATGCCGCTCGCCATCAGCAGCTTGATGCCGTGACCGTCGCGCACGTGGAACACCTTCATGGTCTCGCCGCGCGCCGTGAAATAGAGGCGCCCGTCGGTCAGCACGCCGTCGACGTCGAGCGCTAGCAGGGCGATCTTGCGCAGCGGGGTCGGCCGGCGCGTGCTCAAACGACCCCCGCGCGCATGAGGTCATGTACGTTGAGCGCGCCCGCCACCCGCGAGTGCTCGTCGACGACCGGCAGCGCGGTGATGCGGTACGCCTCGATCAGATGCAGAGCCTCCGCCGCCAGCATCTCGGGCTGCGCCGTCTTCGGCGCACGCGTCATGACTTGCGCGATGCGCACGCTGCGCAGATCGACGCCTCGGTCGAGCACGCGGCGCAGGTCCCCGTCGGTGAAGATGCCGATCAGATGCTCCTCGGCGTCGACGATCGTCGTCATGCCGAGGCCCTTGCGGGTCATTTCGAGCAGACCTTCGACGAGCGGGGTATCGGCCCCGACCCGGGGCACGGCGGCGCCCGTGCGCATGACGTCGGCGACGTGCAACAACAGGCGGCGGCCCAGGCTGCCGGCCGGATGCGAGCGGGCAAAGTCTTCCTCGGTGAAACCGCGCGCCTTCAGCAGGGCGACCGCGAGGGCGTCCCCGACCGCGAGCGCGGCGGTCGTGCTCGCGGTGGGCGCGAGGTTCAAGGGGCAGGCCTCGGCCGGCACGGCGATGTCCATCGTCACGGTCGAGGCCCGCGCGAGCGTGGACGCGGCGTTGCCGGTCATCGACAGCAGCGGTACGCCAAGCCGCTTGATCACGGGTATAATCTTGAGGATTTCCTCGGTTTCGCCGGAATTCGACAGGGCGAGGACGGCGTCGTCGCGCGTCAGCATGCCGATGTCGCCATGACTCGCCTCGCCGGGGTGGACGAAGAATGCCGGCGTGCCGGTGCTGGCGAGCGTGGCGGCGATCTTGCCGGCGACGTGGCCTGATTTGCCCATGCCGGTCACGACGACCCGGCCGCGGCAATCGAGGCAGATGCGGCAGGCTCGTGCAAACGGTGGGCCGAGTCGCGGGAGCTGTGCGCGCAATCCATCGATTTCGATCTCGAGTGCCTGACGCGCGACGCCAATCAGGTCTTCATCGGTAAGAGCGCGATGCATGCGGCGAATGATAGCGCGGTTCTTTGTATACCGACGGGTTGGGTACACTGACGCGTCGGCAATCGACTGAAGGAGTGGGCATGAATCCAGAGCAAGTGGCCGAGCGCATCCAGGCCGGACTTCCCGGCGCCACGGCCCGGGTGACGAGCCCCGACAACGTGCACTTCGAAGCCGTGGTGGTCGCTGCGGCGTTCACCGGCAAACGCGCGGTGCAGCGCCACCAGCTCGTGTATGCGACGCTCGGGCCGGCCGTCGGCAACGAGATCCACGCACTCGCACTGCAGGTCTTCACGCCGGAAGAGTACGCACGACAGGGCGGCGGCTGACGGCCGCGGCAACGGAGGTCTCGCGTGGACAAGCTGCAGATTCACGGCGGTATTGCCCTGGCGGGCGAGATCCGCATTTCCGGTGCGAAGAACGCGACGCTGCCGATCCTCGCCGGCTGCCTGCTCGCGGACGGCCCGGTCACGGTCTCGAACGTGCCGCATCTGCAGGACGTGACGACGATGATCGAGCTGCTCGGCCGCATGGGTGTGTCGGTCACGGTCGACGAGAAAATGCGCATCGAGGTCGACGCGTCCACGATCAGCGAGTACTTCGCCCCGTACCAGCTGGTCAAGACGATGCGCGCCTCGATCCTCGTGTTGGGGCCGCTGCTGGCGCGCTTCGGTTCGGCCGACGTCTCCCTGCCCGGCGGCTGCGCGATCGGCGCCCGGCCCGTGAACATCCACGTCGCCGGCCTGCAGGCCATGGGGGCCGACATTCACATCGAGAACGGCTACATCAAGGCGCGGGCCGGTCGGCTCAAGGGCGCGCGGCTCGTGCTCGACACCGTGACGGTGACCGGCACCGAAAATCTCATGATGGCTGCGGCGCTCGCCGACGGCGAGACCGTGCTCGAGAATGCCGCGCGCGAGCCCGAGGTCGTCGATCTCGCGAATTTCTTGAATGCGATGGGCGCGCGGATCCGCGGCGCCGGCACCGACAAGATCGTCATCGAGGGCGTGGCGCGCCTGCACGGCACGCAGTACGAGGTGCTGCCGGACCGCATCGAGACCGGCACCTATCTCGTCGCCGCCGCGATCACGGGGGGTCATGTGCGCGTCAAGAATACGCGGCCCGACCACTTGGACGCGGTGCTCGGCAAGCTGCGCCAGGCCGGCGCCCGCATCGAGGTCGGCGACACGTGGATCGAGGTCGACATGCGCGGGCGGCGGCCGGATGCCGTGGATATCCGCA
>Ga0116229_10001722_pt1 | contig 34783 bp, 21 predicted proteins | sample S1TSphgellanicum_3_FD_87313 | JGI IMG/M metagenome (GOLD analysis project Ga0116229, IMG submission 87313) | Host-associated microbial communities from peat moss isolated from Minnesota, USA - S1T2_Fc - Sphagnum magellanicum MG | ecosystem: Host-associated > Plants > Peat moss > Unclassified...
CCCCCCCCCCCCAACAACCATTGTTTTCACTTGTGAAAAATCCAAGGAGTTTAAAGTTTAAAGTTTAAAATATTCTTGTTAATAAGTTATATGTATTGGTTATAAAATTTCATACCCTAAACATTTTGTCCTTAAAAATAATGTTTTGCTTGTGTTTTATGTGGGTTCGCACTCTTGAAAAGGAGGAGGGGATTGAGCACACACCCAAGGTGAAGTAAATGCCCTTCAACTCCACCTTGGGTGCATGCTTATTTCAGGAACACACCACTTCTAGTGTGTAATTAATTTTACATGTATGTAGAAGAACTCATAAAATTTTGTTGATTTGCAAGTGAATGTTGAGGATGCCTTATTTTCAATGAAGTTGATATTGTGGGATGAAAAGGAATAAGATGAAAGCGCATTGGATGAAGACCTAATGGAAAGTGTTTCATTTTGTCGAAACTAGTAGATGACAAGAAAATAGTTAGTTGATGGGTGTAGTCACAATAACACGTACCATAGTAAATGTAACGTTTGCTTAGTTTTTCTAAGTTCCCAAAATTTCAACATCAACAAGCAAATAATTTCTTTAGTTTTTTGCATTTTAGGCAAGAACTTTCTAAAAGATTTGACATGTTTTCAAATAATAAAATTATTGTCAACCTTGAAAGTGTACTATGGTATTAAACAAGACATTTGAATTTGGAACATTCATTATTAGAAAACCAAATCCATTCACAAACACCAAAAGTACAAAGGCCATCAATTTTCAAGGACATTATTATTTGTACTTGTTGGATACCACATGTGTTGGAAGGGTGTTATTTTGTTACATATTAGAAATGAATGCTTATATATCCCTTATTATCAATAAATATGTTAAATTTGGATATTTGAAAAATAACTTAGATTATTTATAAATGCAATAAGTTGTTTCATTTTAGCCCCTTATATTTTTGATAATTTTTCATTTTAAAAGGAAAAAAATTAATTATAGTTTATTCTAAAACTTGTTTTTTTCAACTATTAACTCAAGTCTCAATTTTTAAAAATTTAAATGTCATCCTTTATGTTTTAAAAACCATCTAAAAAAACTTCTTATTACCTATAGGTACTATAATAATATGATTTGATCCATACCATGAATGTCACATTAATTTTAGCATTAGATTTGAAGAATAAGTCTTGAGATTCAACTTTCATGATCATTCTTGATTAGCACTACACAAATTAGAAGGTGATACTGTGAAAGAAGAAAAAATGAAACTTTGTGCACAAATAACATGGACTAGGAAAAACATTTATGAGCATTACATTTATAAGCATTTTGGTCACACATCCAAAACCCACATACTCCTACATTCTACAACATCCAAATGTGTCTTTTATTATTGAATATAAATGCACTACATTTTTTTCAGATTTTCTTGACATTCATTATACTCTTGGTTGGAAAGGTATCATGAATCATAACTTAACAATATCAATGTTTTTTGGACTCCTATCAAGGAATCCTAAGACATTTTGCCACTTTGATGCAACCCCAATCACAATTGTGGAATACCATAGGAAAGAAGGTGCAAGTTTTTTTTCCAAGTTTGGGTTATGGTGTGTCTAGTGAATTTGGTTTGCATGTGGCTTGTCCATGCACCATTTTGTTTCCAACTTGCTTGCATTAATTGCCCTCTTTCTCACCTTGAACTTTCATTTATGAATTCACCTTAATCCTTGCATGCATCTCGAAAGTCCCACCCTTATTTCCCTCTTAGGAGCTAGGTTTTTATTATGCTTTAAATGAAAATTAGTCATGAAAAATTTTTAATATAAAATTTCATGGGCCTAATGTATTTTATAAATTTTTATTAAATTTATTTCCCAAAAAAAAACCAAATGCATTAGTTTGAATTGATATCATTTGTAAACAAATGTAAGTAACTGCCTTAAGCAACAATTGTTGATAGGAATGGTCTTCATGAAAACATGAAATGGAAAAGGGGATACTAGTGGGTATAACATATTGCAACAAGTTTGGATGAAATAAGTTGATTGAGTAAATGCATATAAAAGTTTAAATGAAGTTCATCACAATTCTTTCCTAAAGCACTTATACTAGGGTAACTAAAAATAAAATTATAAAGTCAATGGATGAAAATGCTTAGGTGTGAAAGAGAAAAAAATGCAAAAATGCAAGTGTAAAACATATAATGGCAAGGTGGTAATGTAGCATGTGGGTTTTCACAAACCATGTGATAGTCGAAGTTGGAAGTTACATGGCAAAGTAGATAAAAGAAAAGAAGGGATGTCCATTTTTATCATGTATTTATTACATGCATACCAAAACAAAAAAATAACATCAAAATGGGTGGAAGTGCAATAAAAAACCTTATGTTCTTATGTTACACTTATAATAATCTACCTCCAAAAAACATTTAGGAATTTTAAATAATAAAAATGTATCCCCAAAGATGAATGGTAAATTCATATTTGAAGAGCTTTCAATGCAAAATACTAAATGATATTAGTTATACAAATTGTTAAGATATAAAAATCATTGTATTTTTTTAGGCATCAAAAAGTTTATATTGTCCTTTCTCATTGTTACAACATAATTGACACATATTTGAAACAAAATACCAAACAATGAGAAATAGACTTCACAAATATTTGTATTTAGAAAAACTTACCAAGAACGTCCCTTGCAATGAAATTTTTGAAATTTCTTGCAAAATTATGAAAAACTATCTTAACTTTGAAAAATTCAAATGAAAAATTCAATACATAATAATTTTATAATGGGTTTTGTCATTGTTTTTACTTACTTTTTAAATAAACAACCAAGATTTTTCCATTAATTTTTTTAAATATAATAATTTCATGTGCAAATTCTATAAGGTGTACCATTAAGGACAAAAAGTACCTAATCCTTAATGGAATCCTTTTTTGCCCTATATTTTGATCCCCATCAATATTAATGAATCAAAATGTGTCAAATATTTTATAAATGTCATATTTTAAACCACTACAATTATAGATTCCATCAATCTCATCCATTTGGACCATGCACTCAAAACACTATGTTTTCAACTTCAACCACCTCAAGCAAAATGATTATTTTACTTTAAAACCATTAAAATTCCCACTCGCATTTTTTCACCTATTAATCAAATTGACATCACACAACCTTTTTTTTAAGTAAGATATGTTATACTTCACAAATAACATTTTTAAAAAACATTAATTATTTACAACTATTGTGTGTTGTTAAAATTCATTATTATTATCATCAAATCATTGAAACTCTGCAATCTACCTTGAACAATGATTAGTTGACATAATCATTATCAAATAGATCTCATTCATTCAAATTTCTAACCTTGACTATAGATCTTATGTATTAAATAGTTAATGATATTGAAGATAATCACTTTCCTAACAATAATTGCAAGAAAAAATTAATCCTCATGCTCAAATTGTTTTATAATGTTTAAAACAAATTTTGGATCACTCCTTTAACCAACCCATTACATACATTGACTATGAAACTTATTTTTTAATCAAAGTTTTGTCTTTGTGCTTTGTCCTTTGGTAACAATCTTACTAACACTTTAGTGAAATAGAAAACTTACATGTTTCTTTCGAATTTTGTCAAATGTTAAACTCCCTTCATATCAAATTTAATTCATTACAACTTTTGTAATATTTATGAGTTGAATTATCTTCATAAATATTAACCACCTTCACACATTTTCCCTACTCAATTGTTGTGATGTTATCTTTGAAAATTAATATGGTGACATTAAAATATTTTAAATATCAATAAACAACCTTTAACTTATTTTTAAATCACTGAAAACTTATTTATGAAGGTATTATGTTTTGTATTTTTTTATTTTATCACATTGAGATTTCCCAAACTAGAACACTTCATGTCACGTTCTTGATATCTTCAACAAACTTTTGATGAGTAGGGGTGCATCGACTTGGTTTGAGAATGTTTAGACCTACAATGTGAAAGCTATTGATAATTGAACCATTTTCTCAATGAAAATTATATAAAATAAAAACTAAAACCTATATTCAAATTTAGGGGTGTTCTTGGTGTTGTTGGAAATTCTTGACACAAGTCAAATTCAATAAAAAAATTATTTCACAATTTTTAGAGCTAAAATGTGGAAAATATTGTTTTTTGAATGGATTTTGTTGCTGAAAGTTCAAAAAAATGTAAAAATTGGGTTTGGAAGGAAAAATCAGTTGAGCCTTCAATGTGTTCACACTCAGGCCAATCGCACAAGCTACCTTAGTAACAATAAAAAATACAACATGATTTTTCAAACATAATGTCGAATTGATGAAAATATTTTATTCACATCTTTTTAAACCATTTAATTATTCATTCTTGTTTGGAATAATGATCTCGATAGAGGTGAGGTCATTAAGAAAATTGCAAAAACCTTCTAAGAAACGGTGTTCATTATTCTAAATTTCTATGTGAAATAATTCAATAATCCACATAATTTGTTGATCTCCAAATCCATGAAAGGCTTGTGAAAAAACCAAAGGAAAGACAAAAGTGTAGGTAAAACATGGAAGGTTGAAAACTTTGTGTGAGAGCAAAGAAAACATTTCAAAGGAGAAAGACTCATTCCAAAAAGGACAATAAAAACATTTTAACAATTCACCTCACTAATATCTTCCACACATTATGGCCATGCAAGAATCTCAAAGCTACAATTTAACATCAAAAGATCATGGACAACCTAGGCATTATAATACCATGAATACACAAACAATGCAATAAAAAACCATCATACATTATTTAACCCTTTTATTTCATGGTATATGTACACTTAGTGGTGGGGTTAGGGACACCAACAACCTTTCATGATCGACAAGGTCAATCTTGCTACCTGGTATTCTAACCTACTAAACAACACATTTTAATTATTTTTACACTAAAACTAAAAAGGATGAAGGTATGCATGTAAAAACATAAGGGTGTGTATTAGGTATCAACAATTTGTGCCCATCTTAAAATGTAAATTATATACCTAATATACATGTGTATTACTGTAATATGTGCAATCGAACCCCAAGTGTGAATCAAATTACCCAACTAGTTTTTCCTTTCAAAACCATTTGTTGTAATTCAATTGAACTTCCAAGAAAAAAAAAACTACTCAAAATTCAATATCTCCAACACCTTAAGTTTAAAAAATTATAAATTAATCTCATTAAATCCTATTCACCGAGGGCTTTTTAACAATACTAATACTAAGAGGGTGCCCAAATTCTTCTATAGTTTTCTAGTTTTGATTTAAATGAATTCGCACAGAAAAAAATTGTTGAATATTCAATAACTTCTTCACCATAGATCAAAACATTATGAAACCAATTGGTGCATGCACCCCTTACTCATGTAGGGCTTTCCAATGGTACCAAGAATGTGGCAAGAGGCATTGTGGTTTGGTGATCCTAACTCAGGTCACATAGGTATAATTTTTCCTCCCACAACCAGCATTGGGTGAACCATGGTAAAAAAAAACCCCAAAGAAATTAGGGTTACTTCTTTTATGTTATAAATAATATCCCATACTTACTTAGACTAAGTCAGGGTATCTGAGTCCAAAATTAACAGTCCCTGTGTTTGTTAGTTAGTTAGTTATTAGCTCTATAAGAAGACGCCTTACTCTGAAAGAAGGGGGGAAGGTGACAAACAGGGTACCAGTTTAGATGATGCTGGTTCAATCAACATGGCCCCTAATGCATGCACATTATGAGAATTGGCTACAAAATACCATTAGGTAACTGAAAATAGGGTTTAGAGGTGTTTTCAGCAAAGAGGTGTATTTTTGGATTCAGAAGAGAATAAATATTTCACAAACCTTGTCTTAAATGTGCAATAATAAGCTTAATAAACTACACTATTGAAATTTGAGAGATCCCATGGATTTCTTGTCCTTCTTCCCCTTTGACATGTTAAGCTAATAGGACAGGTACCTTTTTTCCACTCACCTTTGCCAAATTCATTCATGGGTTTGCCTGAATAGGATCATCAGGATCATGGATGATGCCCTTTGCTGTTGCATTCAGTGAATCAATGAATCAATGTATTTATAGGGCATCGTATACATGCCAAAAAACCCACCATTAGAACTCTCATGATTCCACAATTATGCCAATTTCCCTTGTTGGGAAGGTGGGTTTGGAGCTTGTTCAGATTTGGGTATTGGGGAATCTTTTCCTACCCAGATGCTGCTGGCTGATACTGACCTACTAGGTAGGTACCTTCTCTCCTGAGTCTTACTTACTAAGCCCCCACTTTGATTGGTCTGTAATAATAAGCCTTTTTATAACTTGTTTGTTTTGTTTTGTGTTGCCTTGCCATTTACATTTTAAAAAGTATCCTAATGCAAAAAGAAAAGTATCAAAACTCAAATGTTTCACCAAAGCAAAAAATAATATATAATCTTCAAAAAAATCCTCTACTAAAAGAAAATCAAAATGCTTTCAGGATATTATTATAACTCTATTATAACTAATCTCAAGTTTCAACACAAGCCAAAAAATTATCATCTGTCAAAAATCTTTATATACAAATATACCTATTATTACATAGGGGCCCAAAATCCCTTAAGCTACTACTATATTCTAGAATGAATCTAAACACAATAATATCCTTGCTTGGTAGGCAAGGTCAACAAATCAATCAAAGTGAATAGAAGAAGTATAGTATATTCGGTGTTGTGTGTGTGTGTGTGTGTGTGTGTGTCCTGACTCCCCAACTTTGAAGCATCAGGGTGAGTGGGTGGGAGGGGAGGGGAGGGTTGGTTGGTTCAAGAGTTGGAGTTTTCTCAGATTTAGAAAATGCAAAGGGATTTCTCTTTTGTTTCTTAACTTGGGTTGGGAGGTTGGGTTTAGGCGGGTTGTGTCTGTTCCAGTGTTTGGCGGTTCTTGACTTGTCTGATGAATCTTGGGTTTTGTGCTTCTTAATCAAAATGGTTTGTGTTCCAATTTCACAACAAAATGGAACCTCAGTTTCAGTTCTGGTTGGGTTCTTGAAAAGAAAATTTAATTTGGGTTTTGTTCTAGGTAACCCAGGTCCAGTTTGGGAGTGTGCTTGAATTTTGAGGTGAGGACTTTGCATTCACGAGTGTGTGTGTGTGTGTGTGCGCACAAGAGGGTGCAATGAAGGTGAGTTCCAAGCACTCCCAAGTGAGAATCACCTTGAGAAGTTCAAGTCTCCATAATGTTTGAATTTTTTTTAGATTAAATTGCAAATATTATAACATGATCCAAATTGGGCCCCAATATATTATTAGAAAAATTTCAAAATGTAAATATTAAAAATGAGCATACCTTTTTCATTTAAAATTATGAGTTAATAACTATGGTCAAAAGAAGGGTTGAAAGGCAAATTGGTAATTTGATTATCGATGATTCAAACAAGGTTAGATGACCACAAAGTGAAACATGCGACATGACATTGAAAAGATCTCTACAAGATGCACAAGACATTGTGCCTGCATGTTTGTTTCAAGGGAATGATGTGATTTCAAAGTTTTCAGACACTACATGTCCTTATTTTGGGAGTCCATTTTAGGATTCCTAAAAATTTTGACCATTTTAATGTAACCTTCGTAAATAATCACAATGTATATTATAAAGGAGAAAGTGGTGATTCTTGCCAATTATAAGTGACAAGCATGTGACACAATTTGGTTTTAAATGCACAAACTACACTCTTTTATTAGTTTCTTCTATTAGTTTCAACATTTTCACGTTCAAGAGCTCAAATTGACGAGGTCCTCCCAATCTCATTCCAAAGTTCTCACACACCCATCCAACCTATGAAAAGGAACCTTGGTTTTAAGGAACCCATTTCTAAGTTTTAATGAACTTAAAAACCTTGGGTGTGTTCCTTTTCACACCCATCCAATTTGAGCCCATTTGTAACCATTCTCATAGTTGGCAATTGTCATCTTCATTTTTCTTTATGTGGATAAAATGGTTTGAACCTTGACTCTCACACTAATTAAAGAAATTTTCGGCCACTAGACTACAATTTCCCCTCACAAATGAAGGATGTCTAAAAGAATTAAAATAATTTTCATAATTCAAGTATAATTGATAAAATTTTGAAAAAATATTGAAGATTAGATAATTAGTCATTAGCATGCATATTTTTGCAATGAAAACTAATATTCATTTATTTTGTTGCTACTATTTAGTGCATAACAATATTAAAAGCATTGCTTCCTTTGGATCTAGGTTGTATATATGAGTGCACAACTAATATTGTGAAACATCATTAATAATATGACTTTTTCAACCCAAATTGTATTACTTTGAGGTTTGAGTGGTGTTTTTTGAACATATGAAAATGTTTGTCAATTAAGGTTTCTTTCCAATTTTTATATGCAAGGGTTTAGATTAATCCACATGATAACCTAGCGGTTAGAACTTATGAAGCCACTTTAGAAAGTCCAAGAAAAATTGACATCTATTTAGAAAGGAAAAAACCACTCGTCAAATTCATGTATTCAAAACAATTTCATCACATAACTTTGCTTAGTTTTTTTGAATTTCATGAAACATTCCATGTTTTGTGGCAATGCAAATAGAAGGCACCTTATATGTCACAATGTTGAAGCATTGATTTGAATTTTAATGTTACCTAGTGTGACAAAGGTCAATACATGGTCATAACCCAAATCTAGCTACCTGAGATAAAATGCAAGGTCACTAAAATTTGCGTTGTCCAATCACCCTAAACCTTGTGACAATTGAAATGACAATCATCATATAATGACTAATGACCAAACTATGGTGAAGGAAAATACATTGGCATGGCTTTGGTGTTTTTTGGGCAAATTTTTATTATTTTAGACCAAGAAAATTAGGAAAATTTTGGGTTTTGAATGTAAATTTAACCAAATTTCTTATGTTTTGGTTAAATTTTGTCAAAATTTTGACACCAAAAAATGAAAAAAAAATAGTGGAAAGCTTTTGTTTGCATCAAAAAAATATTGCGTCAAATGAATATCTATTGAATTTATTCCATTATTTGATGTGTATGACCTTTTATTAGAACATTTTGTATATTGCCATATACACATGGATTTTCTAACATGTCAAAATATTGAAAAAGAAATATTTTGGGGACATGAAATGATGGGATGTATGATATTTTTTATAACCTTAACATGTGGATAAAAGGAATCACAATATCAATGCAAATGAACCAAAATTCATGAAAATTTAATTGTGTTCAATGACAAGCTTACTACTACTCAATTTCAAAGATAATCACACATAATATCATGATTCCTTAACAAAAATTTATTTGATTAAGTCAACACATCCAAAACATGTCACTTTCAACAATTCATATGAACTACACCAAATTTCATATGCACCAATTACAAAAAATCTATGGTTGCCTTTGGTAAAGGAATTTATGTGTAATCGAATTGTATGGAAGCCCCACCAATGTGCACACAACATGATGGATGATTCTTCACACCTTTAGATTCACCTTGTACATGTCATGAATGACCTTGCCAAGACATATTGGTTGAATCATCCAAAAATAGTTTGCATCCCAATCTTCATCCCATATGACATTTGTAAACTTTCCCATCAAATATGCCTCAAACATCAAAATTGTTTGGTGTCATTTTGTTGTATGCCAAAAGGAATTTGTAGTTCCAAACTCACCATATATAAAAAATAATTAAAGACCACCCACCAAAATGTTTTTCTTGCATTAATGGCATTTTGCTCCTTGACAAAAGCATACAAAGATGGAGTCACCTCTTGCATGTGTTTACTTTCACACAAATCACACACACCAATGTACACAACATTTGTCAAATGGAAAATGCAACATGATGTCCTTTGACAAATCATTGTGCAAAATCCCATTATTTTTTATTACACTCATGATGTTCATGAATGCTCATGCCATCTTCACAAGATTTCAGCTAAAGATGACAAGCCATCTTTGCCATTCCACATCAAACCCTCTTTCCACAATAACATTCAATTGTCCATAGCGGGTGAATATTTCATGTTGTAATCCAACATTTTTCGAAGTGTGCCCCCATTCCACCACAATGTGTAAACTTCCATGGTTTCTGAATGGATAACAAGGACCTTGATGACACTTGGATGTTCACATGGGCAAGCCAATGCTTCTACCAAACATTGTTTGTGTGCTTGCCATTTATCATTTGTTTTGGATGTTTTCCCTATTAATTCAATGGTATTTGGGATGCAATCAAGCATTTCAATCCACATCTCACACCATGCCATAACCACCTTGATTGTCTTGACTTGGCAAAGGCAACACATTCATTATTCTTGGAATCCATTGGACGCCCTAACTTACTATTTGAGAAAGAAAATTTCAAACTCCTTTTTCCATCCATGGTGTCAATCATGCCTTCTTCAAAAAATTCTTGTTAAATTTGGTGCATCATGTCACCTTATCCCACAATTCCACCACCTCCACAATTTAATTTACCTTGTCTTTTGTTAAATTAAAAATTTTGAACCATTGTGACAAATTTGACATCACATCTTTAACCTTGCATTCAAGTCTTCCTAAAAACCTTGGAAAATTCTACAATTTCATATATTCCATGGAACTATTTATATTCCATTAAAATTTTGATTCTATGACCTATTTGTACTTGCTTAGGCCAAATGTTTGTCTATTCACAAAAGCAAAATCAAGGTATTCAATCATATCTCTTTAAAAAAATCCAAAAGATTTATTTTTTAATGATAATGTGACGATATGTTTAAATCATATGGCAAAAGCTTTTATCGTTTTTGAAAATGAGTTGATGAAGTGCTTTCACCTCAAGATATTTCACTTTTGCATGGTTTGTGATGGCACACTATTAAGCCTTCCATGTGAATTAACCAATGTGTGAAATAAAGGGTCTAAGGTCAAATTGTTCCCCAAAAGGTTAGTTGGACAACATCACTTTAATTTAGGATGCTTTAAGACCTTCCAAACACTAATTGTTATGAACAACTAGATTTCAAAAAATAAAGGTTTAAAGTTTTTCAATTTTTTTGTGAAAAGGCCAACATAAGCATCGACATACCCAAGATTTCAACTTCTTTAGGTCACATGAGATTTTAAACAATGGTTATAAGTGTGTAATCAAAAACACAAAACCCAAAAGAGAAAACAAAAAAATTAAGCTAAGATTCATTTTTTTAATCTCATAAAAGGTTTCCGCCCCTCTTTCCCAAGGTACATAGTAACGATTGCTTGTTAAACAACATAAAGCCCACACACCTCAAAAGAGAAAGTGAATTTTATAATGTGCACTTCACTTTTTATTTACCCATCACAAGCAAACTGCGTTGGTTACATGGTTTAGAAAGTTGACCATTTTTCCAACAATGATCAAATTAATTTCAATTGCCAATGGGTGCCCATGATTGATTACCAACTACTAAAAAAACCTACCCAAATAACAACCAAAAAGTGCTCCAAATTTAGTTGCTAAATGAACAATAGAGATTAAACCATCATTAATTAGACAACCAAAATTTGTTTTGATTACAGCAAATTGTATGGGTATCAATTGTCAAACCCTTGAAAATTAAAAAAATTTGATAGCTAAAATTGTGGTGATCAAAAAAATTTAGTCATCAAAATTGGGTTGATTGAAATATGACAATTGAATCTATTTTCGATCATCATGCATCCAAGGAGTAGATTGAATATAAAAAATGTCCATGTTTCACCTTATAAACAAACCTAACATGTTCAAATAGCCATTGAAATGATGATGAATGCAAAATGGGCATGTCACATCATTTCTAACAACCCTAATATGCAATAACGGGTCATCAATCATTTCAAAAAGCAAAATGCCCACAAAGGCAAGTGTTTCATTTTTTGAAATTCCCATGTTACTTTTTTTTTATCGAGATACGTGGTGAGTACTTGTCCAATACTTGTTGGGTATCATAATATAAATAAATAAAAGTAAAAAATAGTTGTGTTTTAAGCCAAAGCAACACCTTGGGGCTAGGGCATTCCCAAAATAACAAGCCCCCAAGGCTAGAGATCATGGACCCATTATTTCAAGAACACCCCAATCCTCGGGGCGTTACCCTACACATAAGGACCTAGCACCCCAAATACTTACATACCTTACAACAATTAAAGAACAAGCTAATGCCTCATCATAGGCCCCTTATTTTGGGAATGACCCCACCTTGGGGCTTTACCCTACACATAAGGTACTCACTAGGCTATCATCCACTTAAAATTGTAAAAACAAAATTCATACAGGAGAAGGGTCTAGTTTTTCAACCTTTCCCAAAATTTCAGCATCCTTGCTGAGTTTTACATCCCCTGGGGGTTATCATGGGGGAAAACTGGGTACATATGCATATACTATATATACAATGCAATGTATAGTACATAGTATATACACTATATATAGTGTATATTATACCCTATATGGAATGCAATATGTGTGGGTCAAGAGGCAAAAGTAGATGAATGTATTCTAAAACTATTCATGTAGTTCCTTCCAAACTTTCTAGAATGATGTAGGGATGTTTGGATCCCAACTTTAGTTCCAAAGAAATCTACTTATATAAAATAATTGGTGTCCGCACATGCTTGATTCGGTAATTCGTGATTGGCTGGAGCCCTCCCCCCTCCATGGGCCCTGCATCCTAGTATATATATATATAGAGAGAGAGAGAGAGAGAGAGAGTTCCATGTTTAGTTCCAGGGCAAGGGGTACCTATTGCAAAAAGGAAGGCTTGGATTCCTCATAATGTATGTTGGTTTGTTGTCTTTGGTCAGATCTTGTTTCCGAAAAGGACAAAAGTGTGTATATGAGGAGGAATCAAATATCTCTTTGTATCCTCCTGGTCCTGAAGAAGGCAAACAACCCTTTTCATTAACTCTTGCAGCACGATAGCGCAAAATCCTCCTGCTGCTCTCCGGTATCGATGGTCCATTTTGTAGTGGTCATTTTAACCCCTTCAAAAGCTTCCTTTTTTTTTTTTTTTACTATGGATTTGGACAAGTGACTATTAATTAATTGTCCAGATGTAAAGAAATAAATGGTCTTTGAGTGTTTAAAAGGACTCTTTTTTCTTTTTTTGACGTTTGTGGGTGGGAACAGTGATCATTAAACGATATTATATTCTAAAATCAAGGAGTTGTTTGCCAGTGTGCGAGGGGGGGTGGAGATGCTCTTAGAATATATTTTATTAGTGTGAACCCTGTGCATAATGCACAGGTGTGTTATTTCAACAATGTTTGGTTGATGTTTTTGGTTTTTTAAAAAAACTTTTCTTTTCAAACAACTGTCCATGGCCACTGTCTGTCTGGAGTCACTGTCACGGACAGACCAAGTTAATTCCCAAAGCGTTCCGAAGAGGGAGGGAAGGTCGATGAGGCAGCACTTTTGGAGCTCTTAGAATATACTTTATTGGTTCTCCCCCCCCCCCCCCCACCTCACAGACATAGCCATGCATCCAGAAATCATCAAAAAAAATTGCAAAACTTATTTATAAACACACTGCAGATTTGGAAAATGTACCAAGGTATCGGGAAAGCCAAAAGGAGAATTTAAAGGATGTCAAGGCATCACAAATTAGATATCAAAATCTCTCCATCTCAACAATCAACTGCTTGTAATAGGTCGACCGTGGCAATGGGGGGTTGTGTTCTGAAGGGGCGAAAGTCGGGAAGTAGCCAAGCCTATTTGTTGTTATTTATTGCCTGACTTAAGATGGAGGATGCTTGCATCTTTGCCAGCCGTAATTGAAATTTTTGGACAAAGAAAAGTAACCAAGACACAAAGAGGAGGGGGCCCTTCTAGAAATGAGCCAAAGTTTGGTATCCCTACATTCTAAGGTTTGTTGTGTGGATGGATGGAGGGAGTCCTTCACAATGGAAAAGCTTTCCCAAATTTGAGCATAATAATAACTGAAGGATCTATCTTCTTGGGCTTTTCAGGTAAAGGTCTTGACCAGGGATTTACAGCATTTCTTTTCTTTTTCTTTTTTTCTTTTTTTGCTTTTCAGCGTCTCAAATTGAATAGAGGATGACATCTTCTTCTTCTTCGGAAGTGAAATATTTCCCAAAAAGATTCTGTCTGGCTAGAAATGGTTCACACCTTCTTCTTGGTTTTGTCTTTTTTTTTTTGGTTGTTGTTGTGCGCACAATCGTCAACAACGGTTGTGTTTCCGTGTATCTCTATCTCCTCCTCCTCCCACGCTGCTACTCTTCTTGTGTTTCTTTCCAGCCAGGGTAACAGGAAGGAGGGAAGGAGGGAAGGAAGGAAGGAAGGAAGAGGAGGGGGTGTGCACTACTCTTGTGTCTTGGAGCAACAACCATGGCTGCTGATCATGGCAATGTGCATGTGGTGAACAGCAAGCAGCTCTGGGAGACGAAGGTCGAGGATGCCAAGAGCCGTGGCAAAATTGTGAGCGAATCTCTTCTGTCTCTGTCTCTGTCTCTCTCTCTCTCTCTCTCTCAATCCAATTTTCAACTCCCTGTTCTTGTCCATATGTCTTCTGACAAGAAAACAAACTTGTGGCAAGAAGAAAAAGAAGTCTGAAGAGTACCTAGTAACCATTGCCTTCTTCTCATTTTGTTCTGGTTCTCAAACATACAAAGATACAACTACTGTTGTCCACAGATTGTGGTAGACTTCACAGCAACTTGGTGTGGACCATGTCGGCTTATGGCTCCAGTTTTCACAGACCTGAGCAAGAAATATGACATTCTCATCTTCCTCAAGGTTGATGTTGATGAAGTACAGGTGAGATTCTTCTTCTTCTTCTTCTTTCTGAACTTCTTCTTATTCTTCAATATCCATGATCACGGACAAGCAGGCATTTCCTTGCTAACTCTGATTTCAACCATGACCTCTTCTTCACCACAGCCTCTTCTTCTTCTATTATTTTCCAGAACTTTTTTTTTTTTTTGTACTTTGTGACATGAGGACTGAAACAATTTTACACATACAACTTTTGGAAGTGCACTGCTGCAACGTGCATCAGATCAAAGAGAACCAAATGCTTCTCAGACATGTGCATCAGATTCTTGCATGTTGGATGTACACAGTTTGTTGCTACTGCCACTCCCATCTTCTGCTTTTTGCAAGGTGCATCAGATTAAGAAAATTTAAATGCTTCTCAGACATGTGCATCAGATTCTCACATCATGTTGTTTGTTTCTGCAAAGTTTGTTGGACTGCATGTTTCTGATCACCACCACCATCTTCTGTTCTTTGCAACATGCATCAGAATCAAATGCTTCTCTCAGACATGTGCATCAGATTCTCACATGTTTGTTTCTGCCAAGTTTGTTGAACCACATGTTAGTCACCACTGCCATCTTCTGGTGTCCAATTGCAAAAATACATATGCAAGAATGAATAAGCTATTTTTTTTTTAGTGAAAGGGGTTTCTTTTGTGTGTGTGTGTGTGTGTTAAAAGGTCAATTCCTTTCCTTAGCTGGTGGTGTAAATGCTGTGGGTTTTGTTTGTGTGTGAGTGTAAAACTAGTAGTCAAATGTCCAAGAAGCAATTTGGCTACCATTGTGCAGGAGGTGACTACTGAGTGGGAGATTCGAGCAATGCCAACCTTCTTGTTCATCAAGGATGGGAAGCAGATTGACAAGATCGTTGGAGCAAACAAGGCAGATCTGGAGAAGAAATGCCACTATTATGCGACAAATCAATCGTAGGGCACGCTTGTTTGTTATTGTTTTGTGGTGGATCATTATACACCAAAGAATCTCATCATTGTCTTTCATCATGGTGATTCATTGGCAGAGAGAGATTGAAAACTTGGCTTTGTGTTGAGCAGTTTTTTTTGCTCTGTGTGTGTGTGTGTGTGTACGTAAGGGATACTACTCTTGCAGCACTTTTCTTGATTCACAGTTTGTGTTTTATTTTTGGTTTTGTTTTACATTCATGCTTTTCTCTCTCTGTCTTTGTTCACACATTTTTTGTGTGGCTTACAGGGGTATCGACTTACATGCTTCAAAGCATGTCTCCTCCTCCCCCAGTCGCTGTCACATTTGTTGAGAAGAGAACTGGCCAACCCTGCATTTGCTGGAATGGTTTGAGCCATGATGGTATGGAAATAGGTAGTTAGTTGTTTGAGGAAAGAATCTCTACACAATAGGAGCTTGCTCGTACTTTGTCAGCACTTGGTGGCCTCCTTTTTGCTTTGGCCAGAAGAGCCTTTTAGGAGGAGAAAGCAAGCAAAGCATGTTGTTCATAAAATCTCTTGACCCACTATTGGCCAAACAACTTGAGCACTGGGTTTAATGTGAGTAGGATCACTCAGCCATCTTCTTTCCTGTTATGGTGGAAGCCATGAATTGGGGACCAGAACTTCTTTGCAGGGCAACAAGACTAAAGTTTGCTCAGTATTCTTGCTTGTATGTACATTGGAATTTTTTAAAAATTCGGCCCTTTCTTGGATTGCTGGCTGAGAATATGGTGAAGTTTCTTAGACTTCAAAGTGCAAGTGTAATTGTGATTCATGTTGGTGTTTTATACACTTCAATGTGACTTTCATGTGGATTGAAAGAGCTGAATTTAGTCACCAAATGTGCACCAATCTGCTTCAGCAGGCCACTCTTAGATCTGATCTGATAGATGCAGTGTTCTCAGGTGGAATGGCTTTCCTTCCAGATCCCAATCTGTCTTGCCTTCATCCTTTGAGGAGATTATTAGGGGCCCAAACTTATGTAGCTTTGGGCTCTTGTAGCTCATTCCTCTCTATCCAATCTGTGTTGGTTTTCTGCAGCAAGACCAAGACAGCACTGGTGGTGATGACACCTTCACCGATTTTTGTTATTGGTAATGCTGCTTAAAGTTTGTTAGAGTCATTCACCTCTTACTTTCTGATGCTTGAACTGAGCATGTGCAGCTTCCAGACAAGCTTTGGAACCTGAACACCCAGTATTCAATCTGCTTTCAAATGGGTGGCTCATGGATTCAAATTATTCTCCTTTAATTTGCTCTCTCATAACAAGCTTCAGTAAAGAGATGTGGGATGATGGTTTCCAGACATTCAGATAACTATTTTCCTGCAGATAAGTTGTGTAGATATGGTTCTTCTGATCTGCCAGTATGTGCAGACTAGAGTCTGGAAAATTCAATTTGTGCTTCCTTGTACTTCCCTCAGGTTTGTTGAAGTTTTCTTTAGAGAAACTTAGTATCAGATTGTACTTAGTCAAAGATTCTACCGGTGGTTGCAAGAGCAAGATGATAAAAGGTAGACAAATGAAGGTTGCTGTCTTCACATAGAGGAATTGCAAGTTGTAGTTTTGGGAAGTACCAGAAAACTGAGAGAGAGTGATGACTTACTTGACAAATTTATGCTTCAGAAGAGAGATGTGCATCATTTGCCCAGGTTGGAGCTCCAGGGCCATGGAGTCTAGAGTCACAACAAATGCCAAAAATGCATCAAAGAGAGTGAAGGAGAAACCACCACTGGATGGGTGGGAAACATTCAGTTTGTGAAGGGGGCAGGTGCATCAAAATTTATTGCATTCCAATAGCTATTGCCTCCCAAAGAGTCTTCAGCTACAAATGTCAAGGTGAGCTGACTACCAATTCAAGATACTCCATTCACAACATTACACCTGCGATCTTGCATTGATCTTGCATTTGCACCTGAGAAGAAACATGAATTGACATCAACACAAGATCTTGAGTTTAGCAAACAGAAATCAAAACCTTCCATTGATGTCAATTTGTGTTTTGAGACGCAGATTTGTCAAATTTCTTAGTGTTTACCTGAAGTTTTAGCTTTGCAATCATGCTGGCCTCCATAAGATGACTCTCCATATATGATGGGTAAATTGCTGCTTCAGCTGATTTTGATTCTTGGGCTGTCTGCAAATGGGTTCACTCTTTCTTGGGCATTTGGAAGACTATGAGTAGAGTTCTGGCATGAATCCTTGGAGTTCTCCTCTGAATCATTTCAATCAATCCACAAGTATATGGGGTGAATTGTTGTCAAACTTGTAGTGGAGTGACACCATAACAATTGATATAACATAACATATAGTGTTGCAAGTGTGTTACATTCCATGCAACTTTTGAATAGTAACACTATGATATATGAATAGTTATTTTTAAGTGTGAAGCAACAGTCATTTATACCCCATTTGGAGCTATCAAGTTTGGTATTTAGCAATAGAAGGTGAATAAATCTGAAAATAATCCAATTTGTCTAAAATATTCCCAAAAAAATGTAATTAAAATTAATTCCTTAATTTATTATTTCAACGTTATTTTAACAATACTTTAGGACTAAAAGTAAGCATTATTTTAGCATTATTGGCCAATCTAAAGATGACACATTGGCCTGCCAATACAACCTCAAGATTTCAAGTTAGAACTTTCAAGGTGCACCCCCAGTTCATTAATTTGTGAATGTACACGTATGGCATCCACAAAGCCATTACAAATAGTGAACATTTTATTTGTTTCCATTTGGGAAAATAAATAAAAAATAAAAAATGGCTTTAACATTCCATAACAAAGTGAATAGGATGTGCATTACAATGCAAGAAAGTGGACCAACAATATGCTCACATGGTCGCCCTTCATCAACTTATTGTTTTGACCAAGTATAATCAATTTATTGGTGCTACATCTACCTTAAACCTTTAATATAAATTACATTCTCTTTGACATCTTATTAATTGAGCATGTTAAAGATTAATACTTATTATGTCTTTTGTACATATGTTATATTTACAACATTTTTTTCTAATACCTAATATTAGTGCATGTCTTATACTTGTTTTTGGATTTTGAAAATGAACTTAATTTGAGTGATTTGGTATTGATGTCTTGCTTCCTTTGGACGAAGTTGAGCTAACACTTCATTAAAGGTCGACAATTGAATGTGAACACTAAAATTCAGAAAAATGTATTCATAACTAAGTGATAGAGTGTTGATCATTTATTTTGCAATTTTTTGGTGTTACGTGTTGCTTGATCGATACTAGTTTGTATTATGTCTCTTGAATTTTGTGAAAACACTTCATCCTTAAAACTCCATCAATGAATTGTATCGTTACAAGTTTGTTTTCTAACCTAAGTCTTGTTGCATTGTTTATGGTTTGGAATTGTTCTAAAAGGCATTTCCACACTTTTCATGGACCTCATAAACTTACATGTATTAGATACACAATTTTTTTCATAGTCAAAATGATTCTGGTTAATGCATTCACTTTTTGCTATTAAGATAACTCGTGTTGAACTACATCTAGATTCTTAGGGTATAAAATTAGTAGTGGTTGGATCCATGAACCTCCATTGATTATCTTACATGAACATGTTCTCCATTCTAATTGATTTCCATGAATTAAAGTTTGAAATTCCTCCTAATTTATTGACTTCTAATACTAGGTTAAGACTAAACATGTTGATATAAGACTAATCTAACAATGTGGACCAAGTTTGAACAAACTTAACAAAGGAAACAAAATGGCTTGTTAAGAAAATCATTTTCTTTGTCTGGATGTATTCATGAAATTTTTGTGAAAGATAAAACCACATTAATAGGAATGAACAACATCCTTTAAGTCATTGTGACGAGTCCTAACAAGTTGATGTGGTGACACGAAATTGGTCAAAAAGTGTCGAAACAACGCTAAAACATTTTTTTACATATTTCACTATGTTGAAAAATGTTGGTTTCAAAAACTTTGAAACGTGTTGCTCAAAGATTTTTATATTCATTGGATTACTTTCAAACTTATCCAAATGTTATATTGATATATTAAAAAGGGTGTTATACAAGTAAAACACAACATTTCAACATTAAATTAGTTTATGAAACTTGTAAACATTTTAAATAAAAATTGGTTATGCCCAAATTGACTCATTCTAATGTGTTTTTACCTTGAAAGATTATTTTTCTATTGTCATTAAGGGCCATTTTTAAAAACTCGTCCAAATTCAAGGACTTCGAAACTTTGTAATTGATTGATACATGTTTGACTTAAAAGATGGTTTATTACAACATAATGGATTAATTTTTCTCCTTGATAGCCCAACTCAATTTCAAATTCCAAAAACCAAGTGTCATGGATACAATTTAACAAAAAGAAAAAAGAAACTAAGGGAAATAACGTGATAATAATAAGAATTTGATTTTTAAATGTAATGTACAATGAAACTTATACAATTTGAAATGTATCATTTAATTAAATTATAAGTAAAAGATTTGATGATTTATATACATAATGTGTTATAAAATAGCCCACTAACGATTAATACATATTGTAACAATGATTGATAATCAACAGATTTTTGACAAAATAATTAATTTTTTGAAAAAAAACGTTCCAACAACCCCAATCTGAATATTTCATAATTTTGACAATAATTAATAAATACACTAAGTCCCCTTACTTGTTGATCATGAACATGGAAATATCTCACTAATTTGGATCCATATCAATATGGGGAAGGTTTAGAGTTTAATGCCCTAAAATTTTCAACACTATAAAATCAGGATTTTTTATTAAAGCTAACCTTCTTGGAATTTAATGTACATTGAACATTAGTAGTAGGTACAATAGTTGTTTCTTGAAAATCCCCCTAAAGGATTTTCAAATAAAAAGTGGCTTCTAGAGTTTTCAAAGGGCAAGAACCATTAAATTATAAATATGGGTATAATAGTGAACAATAGACCGTGGTAAGCAATGCGACCCTCAAGTCTAAAGGGAAATGTCTAGTTTGTTCTCGGCTCCAAAACAAGTATTAAATAAAATATATTATTGGAGGGTCTAAATTATCTTTGTAGGCCCTTTATAATTAACATTTATAACCAATAATTTGATTTAAACTATTAGTTTATTATACCAAGGTTGTCATTTTAATGTCTCATCAAATGAAGATAAAGGTCAAGAATCATTAACCTACAAGTTTGTTGCATAGGGCATTTGCTTGATATCTTAAAAAACCAAATATTTTTCCAAAATTCAAAAATCAATCATCACTACATAATGTAAACAAGGGTGTATCTTTTATGTTGCAAAAGGTCACCTAGTAACTCCAAACTTCAAAGGTCAAGGGGGCCTCCAAGAAGTTGCACTATCACCTCCATTAAGCAACAATAATTTACAAATTATATTATGTCATTAATCATTGTAATTAACATATTATGGTGTTATCTATGTTGTCCATTATAGTGTGCTCACTAATACATTAATTTCATGCCACTTTTGTCATGATCACTAGCCCAAGCTAAATCCTATATCTTGATATTTAAGATTATTTTATATTTTTATTTGAATCATATTAGATATACTAAGATACTTCACATGATAATTCATGTAGTGAAATTTGTTGTTCATGGATGAAATTATCCATCATCACCAAGTTCATCATTCATAAATTAGGTTCATCCATAAATTTTAATTTTTCATGCATAATGAATGAAGTTCATCACTAGGGTTCACCTATCATGCATAATAGATATTTATGAAGTTGTTTAAAAAGATTCCTTGGATGCTAACCAATATGAAAGTTTATTTGGGAGTTTGTTTAACTTCCATGAAATCTATAAATATTGATAGTCCCACTTAGTAGTTGTATTATGATGAACATTAGTTGAAATATAACTTTGCATCATAATCTTGTTCGTTCCATTTTATGTTCCAATTTTTCATGTTATGATCATTTGGATCCTTATATGTGTCCACTTTGTGTGTATGGTGGGAATTAAGGTGATGCATCTTTTGTTGTAGCTTGTGATAGCCCTCATGTTCATTGTGTATACTTTTCATTGTGATAGTTTTCATGCTCATGACAACTTTGGAGTAAATAACACAATGATATTGGTTTACAAAGCCTATTGGGAACCATAGTTTTGATAACATGGAATGTGTTTGGCCATGTGACATGTGTGCATCAAGAAAGAATCATTATCATCACACACGAACTTTTTCAACTATTGGAAAAGATGTTTTCAACAAGATAGCTTCCAATTTTGAATACTTGAAGTAGCATCATATAGGCCTTGTGTGAATCAACACCTACATTGGTATTGTGTAAAAAAAGAGTTAAATATCATGTCCCAAGACTAAAGTAAACTCTCTAAGTTTAAATTTAACATTTTTCGATTAAAGGTAACCACTTTTTAAACCTAATTCAAGAAGGTGAAGGTAGTAATATGGATGTTGGCTCACCTTGGCCAGGGTCTTGTAATTCATTCCTTCACTATATTTGGAATATTTTACTACTTGCCTAACAGAATGGATTGCTTTGGTGTGTATGTGCATTCATGGTTTTGCTTGCTAGTCCAACATGTTAAGAACAAGACAAGGAAATATAGGTGCAATAAACTAAATAATTTACTTATTTTCAAATAACAAAGAGATCATTCAATATAATGAATTCATAAATTAGAACAATGAACAAATGTGTGATGAGCAAACTAGGACCAATAATACTACCCAATTGGAATATGATACCATTTGTTCATATGTACATTGTTCAAAATTAAATGTGTATGTTGTTCACATGTACATTGTTCATTTTTTAAAAAGCATATTAATCATTATTATCAATATTAAGAAATTGATCAATCTTTTAATTCATCCATAATATTATGGGAATATTTAAAAAGTAAAGTCAAAATTTAATTCACCCATAAATTTTTCAAGATGTCTTATCAAAAGCTAATCTTACTTAATCCACAATCTATTATCCAATTATCTACCTATTTGAGCATTACATTTCTAATAAAAATAAACAATTCACTAGCCTTTTTTAAAGGAATTAACTAGCATTAATAAAAGCTTGCCATATTCTTTAAAATGAATTTGGAGAGATTGCAATAGCCTAAAAAGAGCTGATGGACAGTTCAACAACCCAAGAATGTTTCACAAAACATGGGAGGAAGCCATAGGTACTTGAAGCTCTCATAGACCTAAACATTCATGGGTTTTTTGAGAAGTTTTTTTTTCATAAGGTTAGGTTGAAATCAATGTTGTATTAGTATATCTTTTACCCATATATACACACGAGGTATGGGCAAGGTATATCACTTACCTTAACTTATTTCTTAAAACTAATAGACCTTAATGAAACACATATTTGGAATATATACATCTGAAAACAAAATCCTATTAATACCATTGGGTTATATGTAAGATATACCCATAAAATTAGGGTAAAAATAAAGAATAAATTTCACTGTATGTTAAAAACTTCCTATAATTTCAAAGTGTGAACATTTTTTTTTCTTATGAAATAAATTAAAAGTACATACTCATTTTCTTAACCCAACCCTAAACCTCTCATGGACAGTCGCCAAACCTGCCCAATTCACAAAGTTGGGGGGAAAAACCAAACTCAAAGACCCCAATTTGGACTTATGATGAGATATTTACTATATTCCTAAGCAACCCTAAACAATCAAATTTTGGGCCTTTACCATGTTACCAATTTAGGTGTTGGTTCACCCAATGCTGAAACCATTCATGACATATTGTTTAAGGGGTATTTTCCTTGGGTTTCCTCTTAGCTTGCATCTTGATTCTCCAAATCATGAACTCTCCTTTTGCACTATTTTTTTGAACCCAACCAATTGATATTCTCAAAAAAATGGTGCCATGTAAATTTGGCTTTGATTTGCCACTTTTTGGTCTTGGACCTTCATCTAAAGGCCATGGGTCCAATTTATGGCTTTCAACCAATAGGATTGTTCTATTTCATTGGACCCTAGACCTTAGACCCTCATTTATAGTGACCCTAAATCATGTAAGATCCCTCTTTCTTAAGGAGTAAATGTAAGTATCATCCTGCTCCTATGCCTTAAGATCAATGTTTGTTTAATTTCATGCTACCCTTTACCTTATGTTTTACCATGGGTAAAGCCCATTTGTGAAGGGCATTCTCAAAAATGCCAAACTAAACATGGGTACTATCTCCACCTAGGTCACTTGCTTTAGACATGACCCCATTCTAAGGCAATACCTTAGCCATAACCTAGTCTTTGTGGATCATTCTAAAGCATTTGATCTATATGATAGCCATAATCAACCAACATCCACCAATGCACCAATTGATTGTTCTATCTATGGGAAGGGTTGCATTTTTCATCTAGCCTCAGTCAGTCAACTTTTTAAAATTTCTAACCTATAAAAAAAAATTGGGAATTTTTTTTTTCTCAACCCTAACCTCCATACTACCTTCCCACCTAGTTACCCTATTGACCTAGTTATCTTATTGGCCTAGCTACCCTATAAACTTACATCTTAGCCTTACTTACCAATTAACAACCAACCCCACCCAAACCTTCCTACCCACCTACCTACCTACCTACAAAACCTTTTCTTTTTGGCTAAATCACTACATTTTTTGTATTACTTTCACATAAGATAATCCTGAAGGTACTATGAAAGGTGATGATTATTGTCAATGAAAGTATTAGAAAAATCAATGTATTCAGGGTTGAATGGAATTTCAACACACTTTTGAAACAAATTAGCAATATTTTTTTAATGGATAAATTTCAATAACCCACCTTAAATGACAATGCAATACTTTCACCTACCATTAACAAATTATATTAATTACCCAATATGTAATACATGCATCTAATATATTTTGAATTAAGAAAGCGAGCAAGTATTGCAAGTTGTATTAATTATCCAATATATAATACATGGATCAATATTATGCCAAAACCACATGTCAGACATGACACATGTAATATTTGCATATAAATGAATTTAAAATTGGGAAAACATATACGTATGCAAATATTTCGTAACCGGTTAATACAATAATGGACATTTCAGGACCCATATGCATGTATTACATAATCGGCTAAAAAAACCAATGAAGAATTTGGGAATGTGATGTGACGTGGTGGCAATCCTACAAAATGTAGTTTTTATGAACCAATGAAAATTTAGGAATTTGATGTGGGTATTACATGACAAAAAATTTATTAAATGCAATATGAAATATTGATATGCAAGTATTGCATGTCCAAAAAAATGTTATGTTTATTGTTAATGTTTTATATTATTTGTTTAACTAACACAACAAATTTTGAATTTGGAAAGAGGAAATATTTACATGAATTAATGTAAATTTTGAAGTAAACTTGAAATTCAAAAATTCACTAAGATCTTTTGCAAACCATTTACATGTCATTGGTTGCTAAAATATCAAATGGCATAATCTAAAATTTAGTTTTTATGTACACATAAACTGCATGCAAAATGCACCAAACCATAAGAATTGTGTTAAAAAAAATGCAACTCAACAAACCCATGTTAATACAAAAAGAGAAGTGACGACATGTGACTCCCTCTCCATAAATAATCCCTTTCTATAGCTAGTGTCCTCATTTATAATGTCATGAACTTGGTGGTAAATTACAACTATTTCGATCACGTTTGTAACATGGTGATACGTGTACAATTGTTGGTGCTAGATGTGAAAATGAATTTTGTTGACCACAAATTCATCTTTGGTGGTTTCTCAAAATCTAATTCACAAATAAAAATATGCATTAGTAAATAAAGGTTTCAAGGTTTCTATTAGTAAATAAATTAAAATATAACACACAAACATAATACATATTTTTTTTTAAAAAAAACACACAAACTAAAAAAAACAAAAATAAAAGACATAATTTTTAAAATTCAAAAAATGCACGAATAGAAACACACACACACACACACACAAAACAAAACAGAAAAAAGAGTTTTAATTTTTTTTTTAAACCAAAAGCAAAACAAAAGAAATTTTTTTAAATCAATGTAGGGAACAAACCCAAAACAAAAAAACACAAAATAACTCACTTGAAAAGTTGTCAAACTTTGTTGCATTTTTGTAACAAGTCTTGTCATTGAAACCCACCTCCACATTGCATTGGATCTTGTTTCAAGCCAAAGTTCTCAACCCCTTACAACTTACAATATTTCCCCAAAGTTTTTCCCCAGGGGGGACATTAATAAAAATAAAATAAAATACATGAATAAAAATATATGGTGCAATATATTGGTTGTTGGATAAAAATTATAAGTTAATTAGTTAAAAAATAGGGTACATTTTATTGAAATAATCAATTTAATTATAATATAAGGTATGTAATAATATGAAATAATGGATTATAATTAATATAGGGTGGCTTTAATATGTCTATATTATAAAACTAAAAAATATACACATTGGACATTTATCTAATACCCCCCCCTAAAAATGGTCATTTCATGCATGTAGATCCCAAACTTTACATTAAGTGTCCCCCCCAAGACCCTTTCTTCCTCCAATCTAAAGTTCCAAAACACACACTCTCCAAACCCTTTTCTTGTTACAGCTAAAAATCTCAACGCACATGAAAGAGAAGAGGGAAAAAAAAAGGAAAAAGACCAAAAAAAAACAACCAAGAAGAAAAACAAGAAAGGGGAAGTAGGTTTGTGAGGGCAGGAAAATAAAAGAGGGCGGTGAGAAAGTGGGGAAATTTTTAAAAATAAAGCTTCATCCACCCAACAAAACCCACAATAGATTATGTTGGACTAATGTGTTGGTGGGTGCTAGATCACTCCAACCCTATATGTTGACATCTAAACCATTATTAGAACATACATTTTAAAATGGTGCATTGCAAGATTGTAATTTGCCAACTTGGAATATTACAAAAATAATATTATCCCAACTTAAAAAATTCAACCTAAAGAAGTGCAAAAATAATTCGCAACATCTAATCACTTATGAGAAAATGTGCCTTGGCATAAAGGTTCATAAGTAGGTTGTAAACTAGTGTAGGTTGGTTGTTATGTAGCACATGTAGGTAGGAATTATGCAATGGCAATCAATTTTGCCATTTTAAAGTATAGGAGGAAACATTTTCATGAAGGAGTTACACCATATGAGGTGAGTAAGATGAAGGTGGAGATTAAGTTTCACTCACCACCCATGATGTGACTCCATATGAATGGGCCTCCCCCTCCATAAATATTTTTGCATGTTTAAAAGAAATAAAATTTATTTTAATTATTTTTACATATCACCTTACAAAAATTTGTCCACTATCTTCAATTGTTACACAATTGCTAAGGGATCCATGAAATTATGTCAATAACCCCATTGAAAATGATAAAGCCTTTTTGCTCAAAAATCTTTACAACATTTTGAAAAACTTGCTACACAAGCTTAGCTTTTCAAAAGAACCTCTAATATGGATTCCAACTTTTTTTTTAAATTCAAAAAAACCTTCAATTGAGCATTTGTTGGGCCATGCCTTTAAGCAAGGACTACCCATTCACATTGGTCTACAATACCTTAACAAATTAAAAGTAACTTGGACCTTAAGTTACAAATAAGTGATCTTTAAACACCTAAATAAAATTACCCACATGTTAAAGAAAGCTTGGACCTTATGTCAAAAATAGATGATCTTTTAAACCAGTAGTACAATTATCTAGAAATGAGCCAAACATAGGGTGCCAATAGACATTTTGGGTGAAAGGACAATTGAAATCCAAATTTTGAACCAAAAAGGTAACATGCGCATACAATGAAAAACCAAATAAGATTTTGTGATAAATTTGATGATAAATATGATTTAGTCTTTTGTTTTAAACTGCTTTCATTATTTTGCAATTTCATTATCATGTGACTTCAATGTTGCATTTAATTATTCAAATCCTATGCAATAAATATGCATCCATGGTGTGTTCAACATGGCATTTGATACCCAACTTCAATCATTTCAATAAATTTTATTCGTTATGTGAATACCTTAAAAAAAAACAAAGGAATGAGGGTGAAATGAAGGACCAAGTGACCAACTTAGTGTTGGCTAGTTATTGGTTTCTTTCAATATACACTAGGCCAATTATTTTTTAATTCACTTACACATAGGTTATCAAATCAATTTTTAAAATTAGATTTTTTCTACTTGGATGGTATTAACTTACTAGAATGAACAATCACTTAAGTTATTTATATATATACATATATATACTAAGGGGTAAAAATTGCTTGGTGTGCGTAGTGGTCATTTTTTGTAAGAATTGGTTGAGAACTATTCAATGCAATGTCTAGGTTGGTTATTAAGCCCAAAAAAATCTTTTTTTTAATTCCTTGCAAAAGAAAAAAAAGTCACAAAAATGACTAACACCAAATGTATAGTTGTAGGGATCATGAAGTACTTCATATTGTAGTTGAATCCTCTAAATGTCAATATTCACATTCATCACAACTCAAAGATAACATGAACTTAACCACAATAATATTTTATTTTATTTCACCATCCATAACACACATGAATGTTACAAGTAGATTTAAATTCATGGAGCATGACTAATGCTAAACAACAAAATCTTACAACATTATGCAATGTTCCAAAAAATTGAAATGAAACAATTGGGATCAACTCTCATGTTGCCACACATTTTAAACCTTTGCGCCATGGGGTATCACCTTTGAATCTTGTCAAAACTACTTCAACACATAAACCCATTCAACATTCATGCCCTACACTCACATTTTCTTTACAATCCCCATAATTCCACATTTGAACATATAATGCCCCATCAATAACATTCCCATATCTCTAAATATAACTTTTTGTCACTAAATACAATTCCTTTCAATAAAAAACAATATGACCCCAAAGTCTTGCAAACCCCAATTTTTTTGTTGTTACCTTACAACACACATCTAAACCCAAATTATACTTAACTATGCTATGTTTTCATTTTTCTGGCAAGTCCAAGACCCAATTAGCTTTGGAACCTAAAGTTTGTCATCATCTTCTATTGCTCAAACTATTATTAAGGAATATTACAACTTACAACATGGTAATTTCATTAAATTGTAGTTGACTAACGACATATTGCAAAGATTTGAAGGAGTTAATCATTGCACAATGAAAAAACAAAGGATACAAGTTCCTCAAACTTGAGAATCCAAAATGTTCACAAACTTCATATCCATCATTTTAGGTCATCAACTAAGTACATTCAACATAGTATCATTTTCATCAACGATTTTTGCCTCTTTTATGAATACTTCATCAATGGATTGCCCTTTTTACAGGTAATTGATCCATGCATCAACTTACCAATTTTTCATAATCATGACAAATTTGTTAAGGTTCTCAAATCCCAATTTACAAGGTCACATGCTTATTAATGTTCAAGTTATATTAAAGATTATTTTAGACTCAATCTAGGACCTAGGAATCTCGAAAATCTATCATGCAACAAAAAAATTGTTTGGAAATTATACCTGATGGGACTTCCACTAGGTTGGGGGTAATAAACAATCTTTAAGTTTCACATGTAAATGTCAAAATAAAAACAACCCATACAAAGTAGCATCATTTGATGTCATTATTCCAAAAATAGATTCATCATCATCAACGATAAGTGGTTCAATAAGGCCAACAATGCCAGGATTTTGGAATTGAAAATGAACCACTAATTGTTGCAACCCCACTTTGAGGGAAGTGTGAGGTCACCAATCACACTCCCGAAAATGGGACTTGGGAGTCCCTTGGGACTCCCGAAAACTTAAAGCACAATTGCGGGGGTCAAAACACCTTGCATTGATGTGTTCTTTATACCATTGGAAAGGTCTCGGAGTTTAGATGTCTAGAATGGCCTTGCATGAGCCATTTGGACATCGTAGCACAAGTTATGGGCGAAAGAAGGGTCGAGAGTCAAACTGGCAGTTTGACTCCCGACCACTAAAAGTCGGGAATCGACCCGATTCCGGTGTGTGTAGGTGGAGTGCAACACACCGTTAAAAAGATCTCAAGGAAAGCTATAAGTTTGCTTCAGACCTCATCCCAATTGGAGGTTGGAGCGAGAAGTTATGAACGCCCAAAGTCCCAAGAGTCTAAATCGAGACAGTTTCAGGACTCCACTTTGGGAGTCCTGAGAAAAAGTGCCATTCGGATGCAAGTGCGGCGGAGAGACGCAAAGAATACTATATGGGGGAAGGTGGTGGCTTCCCCCGAGTCTGGGCCGTGATGAGTCAAGTGAGTCCAAGGTTGCCCGTGGCTTGTCGCAACACTAAAAGAGTGCAGAATGAGTTCTAACCAACTTATTGGTTGGATTTGGATGTAGGACCGAATAACTAAGTAGCTTGTCCATCTTCCTAGTCTAATCTTGGAGCTTTTAGCACGCTCCTCTTACCCCCTTTAATGCTGAAAGCTGGGAGCGTGCCCTGAGTTCCCCGCATTTCCGTAACTTGAGAGACTTAGCCCCAACTTGGGCTAACTAGGGACTTGGGAGCGCGTCACTAATAGTGGCATCAAAGTCTTGTTTTTAGATTCCACCATTTTATGATCATTTTTGCCCTCCTTACAAATGTTTTCATCATATCAAGAGATTGACATTGCAAATCCAACATCAATGCCAACATGTTATGAAGCTTGTTAACATTGTAAATGGATGAAAATGACAAAAATGGAACCATGATTGTAATGATTTTTGCCATCAGACATGTGCACAATGCTTGCAATTCAAAATAAAAAATTTCCTTCACAAAATTAGTGGGGTTGATCTCAAATTGTTCAATCTCACTTTGCAAACACATATTCATTGAAAATGTAGCACTTAAGGCATCAAAGACTAATCAATAACCTCAAGTTTGGTTTTAAATATATTTGTTCACAATGGGAAACATAGTTTCACAAATAGTTTTATAAATTGCCCATGTTTGGGCATCTAGCACACGACCTTGTAACTCTAAAGTTTTTTGCCTCCCTTAACAAAGCTTAATGGCATCCCAATATTCTAAGACTTTTTGGAAGAGAATCACCTTGTTAACAAACATAATTTTCAATGGGGGTTTAATTTTTTATGGTTGAGATTTGAATCAAGGCATGCCCTTTTCCATTCATTACTAGTTTGAACCCCGTGCCTAATGCATAGGTGTGTGTGTATTTGATGGTACATATTATAAAATTACAACTACAAATTACATTTCCAAAACCTCTTTATATATGACATTTTGCGTGTATCCATTGGGACCCTGGCCGTTGAAAATCTTGATGTTTGCACTACTTGTGACCCATGAAATAACAACATACAGTTGACCATGGGAATAGATCGGAAACGGCAAATATACCCCAATGTTGTCCAATGTCTGACCTTGATTCTTGTTGATTATGATCGCAAATGCCACTCGAACAGGAAATTAACGACGACGCAAAACAAATGGCCAATCAGTCCCGAAGTGGGACATGATGATGTGAGGTATGAACACACGTTTGTTGACATTGTTCCCTGTGATGATTTTCGCTTCAATGACATTCTGACCCAATCTCTTGACAATCAACCTTGTACCATTGCACAATCCTATTGATTGATTGAAATTGCGCAACAAAAGGATTGGCACACCCACTTTGAGTTCAAGCTTATGATTTGTGATACCGCTAAATTGCAAAATGTTTAGAAATTCCACTGGATACAATGAATCCATTAAAATTCCTACAACAGCACTTGCACCTTCTTCTATTGGAGTCAAAGAATTTGCACTCAGGTATGTGTGTAATTCTTCAGATAACGATTCTAGAATTGCATTGTTGACTTCATCAACGTTAATATTTTTGGGGGCTAGAATGTTGCGTTGCATAAGATACATGGCATCTCCAGAGTGGCACTGGTGATCCAGATAGATGGTTCGGATTAATCCTCTTAAGCTATAATCTTCTGTTGGTAGCCTCATATGGGATGGAATCTTGATCCAATCTAGATCGACACCTTCTTCTTCTGCAATGGCAGGAAGACTACCGTCTCCAACATTCAACACCCATTTGGCAAACTTTCACTGTTCTTCAGAATTGGTTGCCATGACTCGCATGTTGATATGAATACAAAGAATTGTAACATGCTGTTAAAGATGCGATTGAGGCAACAAAACACTGACAATGTCTTCTCATCCTCCCTTGGGAACAACAGCCAAGATCTGTTGAAAATCCCCACCAAGGACCACAGTTTTCCCACCAAAGATTTTTTTGGTTGCTTGTGCATCATCCAATTGCATCAAATCACGCAGGGTCCGATCAATAGCTTTGAAAGCTCAACGATGCATCATCGATGCCTCACCCCAAATGATCAGATCAACTTTACGCACCAACTCGGCCACTTTCATCTGTTGTGTGATGTTGCAAGTTGACTCATCGTGCAGATTAATCAAAATCTTGAATCTTGAATGGGCGAATCTGCCGCCCAGAAGTAACAAAGATGCAATTCCTGATGAGGCAACAACAAGCACGATTTTGCCTTCCCCTCGTAGATGGGACAAAAGTGTTGTCCAAACAAATGTTTTGCTAGTTCCACCACTACCATACACAAAGAACAGTTTGCCCTCTTTGTTTGTCGTGGCATTCAAAATAGTTTCGTATGCGTTGCGCTGATCATCATTGAGCCTATCTTCTGCATTGTTTACATCTGTGGTCAATGAATGTTGATCATAAGCTAGCTCTTCTTGGACTAATTGGTTTCCTCCATGAACAGAAGGGATGTAATTAGATTTGGGAAGCGTTGGAAAATCTTCCAGGCGGTGTCTGTTACGCATGAGATCCTGATCGATCTCATACAATGCACGATCCTTTAGTGCATCCTCAGAAAAGGTAATAGTTGGATCATCACGCTCGTAGCGTGTCATTGCTTCAATGTCATCGCTCAAAGACTCCCAATGTGCATCCCATAGTTGTCTGGGATTCGTGACTTCACAAAACATCAACATCGAGGCAAACATGTCACGTAGCTATCATCCTGAGGCCTAAACACCGGCTTCTTCCAAGGCTTGATGCCATTCATTGTCATCTGCAAGCAAACCCATTGCAGTGCATGCATCTTTGAATGTGTCGTGCTCTATGCCATCCAATGTCCGCAAATGCTTGTAGGATGTGGCACCTTTGACGCAGTTCAACAGCATTCACAAATAATAACATTCACCTGATGTCGAGTGTGCATAATACATGTGACCAATGGCAAAGCCTCTCTTGCACATTGTCCATCGCTTCAACTTCCGATTCCACACCCATTGCTGAGGGAAGTGATTGAATGTAAGGCTTCGTGCAACTTTCAATTCTTGGTTTGTTTTGAACCATTCTGTGAGCATCGTTCTGGAAATGGCTGACCGGGTTGCCATTTCCTGCACGTCATCGTCATCGTCAAACATCACCATTTGTTGATTGGGCAAATGGTATTGCAAACGCTCAATAGTAGGAAACTGTTTGTGCATATCAAACTTGAAGATGCACCACGCTGCTTTCGATGCAGATACATAACGACAGTTGAGATATTTTTTAATTTCATCAGTTTCGACCACATTCCCTTCAGTGGCATTATCACTCAGGCGTGAGATCTCAACAGTTGCACGATCATGTCCTTATATACGTACTTGAATAGATACTTGATTGCACGAATGTTGTTGCAGACCTCAACGTTGATGTGTGCATCGTACTTGGTTGATAAATAAACATTGTGCAGTACCACCCAACGATTGTCCATTTCAATGCCATGAACCAAAAGTGTGTGCCTCATATTTATGTGCCAATAAATAGGATATCCGTTTACATCCATCACCGTCTCGGATTGGAACTTGCGTGGATATTTTTTTTTGCATTTGATTTCTTCCATGCACGGGGCATTTGAAAACGTAACTCCACATGGACCATGCATCATGCATTTGGCAACCGTTTCGTGTGTCAACTTGTTTGTTTATGAATTTGGAAGTTCAACACTAATCATGCAGTCTACATCCTCAACCGTGTGTGGCTTGCAGTATTCGGTAAAGAAGATGAGAATGTGTGCATGCGGCAGCCCACGCTTTTGAAATTCAATGACATAGATTCTCGCAATCGTGCGTCCCAGAATATGCTTCTTGTGAATGTCATTGATCAACTCCTTCAACTTGATTTTGAACACTCGGGTTACCAAATTCGATCAATCCTGAGGTTGTTGTTTGAGCAGCAACACTCTTTTGATTTTAAGCCATTGGGGATTGCAAGTGAATGTAACAAACGCATCTGGGCAACGGGCCCATCTACATATTGCCATGGCATCTTGATAATTCTAAACCATGTGTCGTGGACCTACTGTGAAAGAAGATGGCAAAATGATCCTCTATCCAATGGCAACAACGTTATTGTCACATGCAGCCATGGTGTCTTGAAGGCCTTGATAAAGATCTGCACGAAGTTTTTTTTTATTCAGACGTAAATACTACAAGCGACTTTGTTCGATAGTCACATAAGTGTCCACAATGTATTGATGCCTCAATCGATCACCCCGAAGCAACGCAATGCCATCAGTGTCTCAATGTTGAAGTCGATAACAGTAAAATTCAGCCATTGTCACATTGCAATGCTTTCTTTGAAGCTCAGCTTCTTTCACATGGTCTTCATCCAAATTTGCATCAGCAATAACACCATTGAGCAAAATATTCGGATGCCATCCATCCTCACCATAAGGAAATAACAACGGATAATGTAAAACCATGTATCCCACATGTAGTTCGAAAATGCGCTGAAACGGGTCAGCTTGCTGAGCAACGACAATGTCACGTCTGTCTACAGCCTCATAACCATCTCCTACCATTAATGTAGTGACTTCATCGACCGTTAGCACATTATATCGACGGGCATCCTTTGTTCGAGAGGCAATGAGACGCAATTTTAGATCCATGGGAACACCTTCTATTGCCATCATATCCCTTGCCATTTTGAACATTTTGACATAGGGATTGATATTGTACATCATGGTCAACAA
>Ga0116229_10001724_pt1 | contig 34772 bp, 17 predicted proteins | sample S1TSphgellanicum_3_FD_87313 | JGI IMG/M metagenome (GOLD analysis project Ga0116229, IMG submission 87313) | Host-associated microbial communities from peat moss isolated from Minnesota, USA - S1T2_Fc - Sphagnum magellanicum MG | ecosystem: Host-associated > Plants > Peat moss > Unclassified...
AGAGTAAAAAAAAAAAAAAAAATTGAGAAAAACAAAAAAAAAAAAAAAAAAAAAAAAAAAAAAAGTGATTAAAAAAATTAATTGATCAAATAATAGGTCTGGACCTTTTTCTTGAGATGTTTTTATAACAATAGATTTTTAAAAAAATGTTTATTCATTCCATTATAAAATATATGATCTTAAGTTTTTTTTGGAATAAAAATGATGAGAATTTTTACAAATTTATATTCTTAATTTTCATGGTTTTTTCAAGAATCACATTTGTGAACTTTGCAAATTCATAATTTAAAAATATTTTCTCAATTATCTTATTAAAAAATCAAGTAGAATAACATTTAAAATAATTTTGAAAATTATATATATATATATATATATAAAGACCAAACCTTGTTTCAAAAATATTTTTAATAAAAAAGTGAAATGAAAATAACCATCGTTACATTTTTGAAACTTTTTAAAATGCAACGGATAGAAACATCAAAATTCAAAATATATTTTATGTCATTAAAGTTTCAAATTTTATACAACTTAATTAATGTATTTTAAAAAAATAATAATTAAAAATGTTTTTAATTATAAATTATGAAGTTTGATGGGTTCAGAAAAATGAAGGTGTGACATTTTTAATGATATTACCTAATCATACTTTCAACTTGGGATGATATTATCAATTTTGCTAACCTTGACTAGCATCACATATAAAAACATGAGTCTCAAAGGGGAGGTTATTTCCATTGTTTTCCAAATATAGGGTACAACTTAACAAAAATAAATAAATTTTATAATTCACTTCAATGGAAATAAGGTGCAAAGAATTGAATTAAGAAATATATTTAAAACATTCCTATTTTTAATGAACTATTATTTTAATATTCTATTACTCCATAGCATACAAAATAATATCCTTTTAAATCTCATGTGCTTCATAAAACATCTGAAAGAGTAAACTCCTTAAGGAGTCTTGTGGCTAGATCTACTAACCAAGGATGGAGGGTCTTTTGGGTCTTTCTGTTCTGTGAGTTCATTGCAATCAACTAGTACTAGTAGGACCTTTGGCCCATTTTCTTTTGTGATTGCATTGGGAGCTCCTGTCCTTACAGCAAAACCAGTTTCTTGCCAACTTGTAGAGACTGTTAGCACAGTTCTCCAATTCTTTACATGGATAGATAAGTAAAAGACATCCTTTGGATATCATGTGGGTAGGCAGCGTTTAGGCGAGCAGAGGCCATCAAGCAGATGCAGCAGAGTAAGCAGCAAGTGATTATTGGTCGGGTCACAAATTCCCCGCCACCTTTGTGTGAAAATACCATTTGAGGTGGTGTGGCTCTCACTTGCTGCAATTAAACTCCACAAATTAATATATACGTTTGTGAGCCAACACAATTTGGGCATAATTAGGCTCCAAGGTAGTGTCCATATCTCGTAATGGAGATACAATGGTCCTAACAGAGAAAAAAATAGATGTGTTTTTCCATATCCAATGCATTAACTTGTGCAAAAGTGTAACAATTTGTTACAAAATAACATTGTGTGAATAAGAAATCTTGTTGTGCACAAATGATTCACTAGTGGACTATTTGCACTCCACAATTAAAGAGTAGGCTTTGTGTACAAATTGTTCCTTTGTTTATTCACGATTCCTTGTTGTGGACAACATTGCTAGAAAATTAACATGTCTAGGAAAAGACATTTTGTGAACATTAAAAAAATGTCCAATTTTTGCACAGTTTTGTTCTCTTTGTTCATGTGCAAACTTTTTTGTTGGAGCATTGGGATCAGAAAACTTCCGTATAAAACATATGTTAGCATACAACAGAAATAAAATTTGCAAAAAAGAAAGTTGCAGAACATGAATAGAAACAACCAATTTTCGGCTAGCAGTTTGGTGTTGGGCTGTAGTTGGCAGTGCTTGATTTTGAACTTGGTTGTGTATTCTTTTTATTGGTCTAGAAAAAGAAACTTTGTGAACACTAGAAATGTTGCATGAACAAGATAGTATATTGCATGTCAAACAAAAAAAAGAATAAGTGAAGTAAGAAATTTGTCACCAGCAAGGAAAGAAATCTTGTGAACACAAAAAAAGTTCGTTGAACAACAATGACAAAAAACTTTTTTCCATTTACACTTGGAAGAAGTTTATTTCCTTTTATTATATATATACATCTCCACTTGCAAGAAATTCACATTAAAATGTGAACATAGTTAATTCTACTCATTACTGCAAAATTGTAGTGCGTGAAAATCAGTGAAGTGCTTTCATAGGAATCCAACAAATACTCGATTCTTCCTGAACTAGGACTCCTCTACCAATTGATTTGTGCTACAGTTTTGCACTCATGGACTTGCCACTGAACAAAAGCATGATGTCCAAATTGCATGACCTAACCAGGAACCTAGTGGTTGCAAACTAGTTGAGAACATCGAGTTAGTGCTCAAGAGGCTTCTTGTGGGGTTTGTGGATGCACTCATAGTTGATGGGGCAATCCACAACATAAATGCCTTGGAATTTTCCACTAGATAGGCAGGGTGGATATTATGGAATGGCGAAGCCAAAACATGGAGATCATGTAGTCTAAGTTCAGATTCTTGGAAACATAAACATTGCTCAGATGGAGCATGGCAAAGGGCAATAAAAATGACATTCAGTATAAAAAAAAAGGATGGTCAACAGCAAGCAGAAATTTTGAAGATTTTGATCACATTGAGGTTACAATGTGATTGTGATGTTGGACACATCCTCTAATATTTTGATCCAATTTGAACCTCCTTTGTAGGCAATTCAATGTCAAAACTAAGCTGGTTTGCTTCATTTTATCTTTGCAACAAGATGTTACTTTCTACTACAATCTCCTGAATTTGACTATATGCTAGATTGTTATTAAATGAACACCTGAATTAGGGTTGAAACAGTGGGTAGTTGTAGATGATATTGATGTAGTGATGTAGGGTTGTGGATTTCAGTGGTTTGCCAAAATGGAAGCCCATTTTAGGGTAGATCAATAGATCAATGGGTCTGCTGTTTCTTCTTTTTCAAAGGGTTTAGCAGAAGATTTTAATTTTAGATCCACCAACACCAGAGAATGTATAATTTGAAGCCTTACAACTTATAGTTTTGATCCAACAACCTACCTATTTGACACATTTGAGACATTGAACTTTCTATGGAAACATAGACATTTAACATCCAGGGATGTCAAGTAGCCTGGTATCTTTTCTGTAGAAACATGTCTAGTAGCAATGTCTTCTCCATCTATGTTGTATCATAAAGTGAAGGTCTTATTTTCAGCTGCCAACTTGATGGGGGGATTGGAGGTGACCATGCATTGTGATCGTCTATTTATGCATGAGTGATACAGAAGAAACTTGGGTCTTGATGAAGCCTGTTGGTTGCAGAGCTCCATTTGGCTAATGACAAGATCATGGATTGGAGAAGGTAATCAATATGATGTCCTTGATCATCCATGTAAGTGTAGACTGTTATTTGTAGGGAGTTGTAATAGCTTAGTCCGAGCTAAGCAACATGAAATTGCATTCTTAGCTGATCAGCTGAATTCGGACCTCTGGTCATAGGAAGAGAATGGGTTATCCAGACTTCAAACATAAGAAGACACAAGTGGGCACTCTGACTCAACAGCAGCTTCAACCCTGGATCGGTGGAATGAGGCCGTGTGCACCTGGAGCAACTTTTAATGGAACTGGTGTGACTGTGCAAGAAATGTTTAGGCTCATCACGATGTGAAGATATAGATGATACTTCTCAACAAACATGAAGGGATGAAACCTAATTGATTCAGTTTTTTGTGGTTTCTCAATGCAATTTGCTTGTTCACAAGCATTGGAAGGCATGGTGTCCGTCATGGGGAAGTCAGTCAATGCATATAACGAATGGGTCCGTGATTGAGTGATTGGTTCAGGTGTTTAGGTTTTGCTGTGCCTTTAACCAGCCTCAACAAACTATGGAAAAACCATTTTGGTGAGCCAAACTGGCATGTTTACGTTTCTTTATCCAATTTTAATTTGCAGGGTCACATACTGAGCACAAGTGGAGTTGTGCTCTAACTAGGTCCAGTGTGAGTAGTAAAATTACTGGTACACGGTAACTTTAGATGAAGCACCTTCGAGTGTTGTGAAAATGAGTTTGGACCTGAATATTTGTACGAGATCAGTGTCTACTTGAGGAATTTCCGTTTGTAGCCAAAGTGGCGATCATCCATAGGAAGATGTTTAAAAAGTAGTGATTTAGCAAAATATGGTTCTAAACCAGATATGAAGTACGAATCTGTAATCATCCTACTATATTTTTGGCTATACATTTAATATTCTGGTGATTTTTACTAATCCCCCCCCCCCCTTAACTTTTGACAATAAAAAATCTCCAAAATCACTTTTTTTGCATTTTTTAATTTTTAATTTTGGCTTTTATAAAAAAAGGTCTCCACAAGGCCCAGTAAAAAATTGATTGCTTTTGATCGGTCAGCCAAAATGATTGCCCAATTTTGTGTTTTCATGGGTGGGTCTGGAGAAACAATTTACACGTCATGTGAGATGTGATAATAGTTGGTAGAGGCAGAAATAAGGGGTGTGAGCAGACATGCTCTAACCCAAATTGAGGGCATGGCTAGACTTTGCTCTTAGAGGATCTCCACCAACACCCCCTATTTGGGCCTCTATGAGTGTTTAGCACATTCAACGCGATGTTAATTATACCCCCATCTCAATTCTTCACCCATAAATTGACAACATACAGTGAGAGACTATTTAAATGTCACCACCTGGGCCAATCACTACAGCTGACCAATCAATTTTTTTTTTTTCCTTTTACTGGTCCTCTTGGAGGTCACTCTATCTGGGCATCGCTTCAGGCCCAAACTGAGTTTAGCATTATTTGAAGGCTGTTCTTTATTTAAAATAATTTGGATGGGCCAATTTACTACTTTGGGTAGAGATGCTCTCAGAGAACTAAATCTTATTCACATATATTGGCCCAAAGCCGATTGTGGTCCCAAACCAGCATACATACCATTTATACACACCCCTGGAAGAGCTGCTCTTACCCACCTTCTAAATGAAGCAATACCCCTAGCAACAGGAAAAGGAAGCATTTGTCACACCAACTTTGCATAAGGATAGGGTGAAAAAGATTATTGGTAGAGGAGAGATCTAGTGAGGACTAGGCTAGTACATTATTGTGTGGGGTTGGCTAAAAGATAATGTTGGAAGTTGCTCAAGTGATCAAAAGAAGGAAAGGGGGGTTAAACCTTTGCAATTCTTGACTTAAGATTTTGGGTTCAATCATTTTATTTCAGGATCTAGACCAGAGGAGACAAACAACCTTGCAACTTGGCTATGGGGTACAAGGACTTGGAACTTAGCCAGTTTTTCTCACTCTTGCTTTTTGTGCTACCACTATTCAAGAAACTTTAGTCTACTCAGTGTGACACAGCTAGCCTAAGCAAGTTGCCTGCAATAGTCCATGGCTTCTCCTAGAGTGCTTGAAAGGAGACTGGAATGGGGTGGGCCCCTGGCACTAAAGGCTCAGAACCAAAAAGTAAGACCACCCAGTTTATCCCCTTTTTTGGGGGGTTTTGTCCAAAATCCTTGTACAGGTTGCAAACATGATAACATATAAGCCACTTGCCAAGTTGCCTGCAGTTCCATTTGTTGAATGGAAAAGGAGATATTAAGTTTTTTGAGGCTCACAACATTCATTCTCCCTTTTCACAAAACAAATCTTGGAAAGACTTGCAACGTGCAGGCTTCTTCTAGTACATGTGTGAAATAGGAGATCTAGTTCTGACTCCTTTTGATATCCACCCCTCCCTCCTTCCCCACCACTTGCTGGTGGATCAGAGGTGCAGTTGAAATTTTGTGCAAGATGATAAACCCTTTAATGGTGGGCCTCAAGGAGGAAATGGAGCCACTAAGAACCCAAGCCTCCACCATTTGCATGGAGCGAATCAACTAAAGAAAAGGGAGGTAAACCCCATAAAGCTCCTAACCTAGAAGAACCCTCCCCTGCAGCAACAGCCCATCTCAAGATGGAGGCAAAAGCTAATAAGTGGACAGGCTGTAGAATCAATAACAATTTGTTACTTAGACTTGGGGAGATTTGAAAAGGCATTTGTTGTCCCCGCCCTCTGGAAGTGCCTATGGAGCTATCCCTGGTGGCACCATCACTATTCCTATAGTTACACCTGGGTTTTTTTTTGGACAAAGGGTCCTACCTGTTTTTCGATAGGTTAGAATGAAAAATGATGGGTAAAAAGTCATTCAATGACTTTGAACCTAAAAAAGAGATATTAAAGTTGAAGATTATTAAATGAAATCTAAACACATCTTGCAAATGGCACCATAATCTCACAATTTTCAATATCACCAACTCCTCATTTCATAGCTTGAATCTTGCACATTTATTCAAAATGTTAAGTTACACAACCTAATTAGGTTTTTTTTTCTTAAATTTGTGATGTAGAACCTAATTGGCAATTGTTTACAAGAAGATTTAGCCAAATTTGGCTATAGAACATACATGAAAGTTAAAAAAATTGAGCATCCTTTTATATTTTGGGTACCTGTTGGATCCAAGTCTAAAGGAAAACAAAAGGGACGTGGGTGGATTTATGGCCCCTCCTAAAGAGGCCTTAATACCCAGACCTTTTTAAAAGGGCCTTAAAATCCACAGGCCAGTTCTATGATGGGTCTAGTTGAACCTGGCATTTCCCAGATCAGGTCTGGGTCTGAGTTTTGGGACTTGAGGCTTGACCTGAAGCAAGTCTTTTCATGGGGCCCAGGCCCTACCAAAAACCTAGAACCATCCAACATTGGTTTATGTTAAAATTGGGCTGGTAGGTTGGGAATGTCATGAGTACCAACACGAACATTGATATTGATATCATAGAATAGCCTTTGAGACCTTAGAATATCCCTTTTGCACAGTGGTACCCATATATCTTCATATAGTCATTTCATGGACTAGGTAAGGTACCATACCCACTTGAGCTTGATTTGGCAAGAACATGATATGTGATTATTTTAATTGATAACAAACCACTATTGATGTTATCTTGGTATTAAAAATAAAAATTGACTATTTTTTTTTTAATCAGTATGCAGCAACTTACTGATGAATATGCTTAGGATTTTGATTTCGGAGATGTTTTGCATATTAAGATCTAATTGTTTGGGAGTATATTGTCTTATTTTTTATACTTGTAGTATTGACTGGTCTCTCTAAAGAACATACAAACCCAACACTAGTTTATATGTCCTTAAAATTATAACTCTCTGACTTATTTAGGCTAGATTTAGGTCATAGCAAGAAAAAATGTGCAGTCTTTTGGCTGAGTGCAAGAGTGTCCATATGGCAAAACTTGGAGATGCAATCTTGACTAGGGTTGCTTGAGTTCAAAATTACATCTTTGATTACACATACAAGCAACTTTTACAAGTTCTTAATATTTGAGCAAAAAATCAAAACCACATGAAATCCAACAATCAATGTGAAACAAGTTGAAAAGTCACATGAGGGGGTTGAATCCTGGTCATGAGGACATTGCACCAAGTGGTAGCACATGACCTTGACCTCCAACCCACACATTAGATCATAGTTCTAATGATGCAAACTTATAAAAAAATTTAAAGCCAAGGAAAGATAAATCTATTGGGCAAAAGCACACTAGGAGGGGGCCACTTTGGGCAAGAGAATGTCCTCTTTTTTATAAATTTTATATTATTTTGTGGCAGTTTTTTAAAATTTTTGCTTAGCATTTTGATAAACATATAGAATGGATTTTGATACAAAGACCTTGAGTATAATTCTTGTAATCTTGCAAATGAAAGTAATTTTTCAACAAAATATATATTTTTCAACACACTTATGGTCATCTGAATGAAAAACTTGTTCAAATGTTTTTTGTAAAATCACAATTGTAATTTAAATATTACAATCAAATCATATTAAATATATAACTAAATATTTCATCAATTTTTTAAATTATTTGAATCATTTAAAAAATATATTTGCACTTTGCAATATATTATTACATTTTTATTTTTTCACAAATATATTCTTTAATCACTTAATGTTCATCAAAAAATGTAGTTTCTTGTGGTAATTGCATTATTTGGCAATTGAACTACCTTATTTTGAGTATGATTTATGAAAATCTCTTTTAATATTAGCTTGGTGGAAGTTGAAAGTTGCAAAATTTTCAAAAATAAATTTTATGACAATATTTTTTGGCCACCATAATGTGCTTTCACCATACCCAAAGGCCAAATTGGCCAACATCATGGAAATTGAGGGTTATTTGGAACATATTCAACCTGCCTTGTCACCTCTAACCTCACCCACACAACCAAAATAGAAAGCTAGCCATAGTTAATTTTGAAATGTTAGAACTTAACATTAACAAATATTAAATTCTAATACACAATCAAATTCTAGAATAAAAGCAAAATGAAAAGTTTGAAATTGGAAAGATGAACTAAACATGCCCAACATTTACAAATTACAATGCAATGTAAAGTAGTGTTTGTGATTGTGCAAATTTGTCATGGACTATGCCATAAGTGCAATCAAGATGTTTTAAAAAATTGCAACTTTTGATTTACCTATAACAATAATGAGTCATTATTTGAAATTGTGTTAATTCAACCCAAAAGACCCCTCCTCTCTTTTTCATCAATCCTAACAATGATGGCATTGTCATAAAGAAAACAATATCAATTGTGTAAAAAGGTTGTGCAAACATTCAAAACACAAAATCCAAATGCCCAAACAAAACTATTTTGAAATCTTCTTTTCATGAAAGTCAAGGTCAAGTAAGTTCTTTCATCTTCCACAAATCCCATAATCTAAATTACCACCAATTTTATCACCTTCATGAACTCACCAACATAGGTAGATAACAAGCCATTGTTGGAGAACTTTTCCCAAAGCTTGGACAAGGGATTCAAATCCATGGGCTGATCCATAGCCCACTAGGCATTGGACTACATGGTGATTTTTTTAAAAAAACATTGCAACTCCAAAATGTGATCATCTATTATTGTTGGGATCCATGTTTGGCTTGATCCAAGCTTCTTAAATTGATAGTAAACCCCTTTCAAGATAGCTAAATGGATAGGGAAGGTTTCCTCACATATTGATTTCAACCAATATTGTGGGTAAACTAGACCCAAAACATTCATCACATCTTGCACATGAAATTATTTTAAAAACTCCTCACTAACCTTGGTTGTTGTTTTACAACATTGCATTTGAACATCATCAACAATTTGTTGGAATGTGATTCACATCATAGGCACATAAAGTGTTGTTTGAAAACAAGGACAATGCATCATGATGGACATGTTAAAAATTTGAAAGTTCAAGTTTTCCAAACTAGTGTTTAAATCAAACGCCCAATGAAATTTGATCAATTCATTCAACCCTTTAAGCATTGGCATGGAGCAAAAAAGTCCCAACATTACCTCCAAATCAAAAAGTAGATCCAAATTATGAGCATATTGATTATTTACACAATAATTTTGATGCATTTTCAAAATTAGGGCTTTGTATTCATTTAACATTATCTTAACAAGGAACATTTTTGAAATCCATTATGCCTTGATGTTCTTGAGAATGCATTGACCCTTTGTTTTCATGATGTTGACAAGTTTAACAAATTGTTGAGTTCTCTTTGGGTTGTCAAATAAATACACATACAAGCTTTACAACAAATCCTCAATATTCTCCATAATGCCCAACTTAGAAAAGTTTAGACTATTAGATTTGTGTAATGGCTTGTGCCATGCACATTCATCATGAACAACACATTTAAATACTAGAAAAAATCTTGTATTATGCAACTATTCAATTTGTGACTATGCAATTAATTATCATTTGTAATAATGTTTTCTCATTTTTATAACAAGTCAACATCCTTTTCAAACTATTATTGTTATTATGATTATGGTGTAATTACTAAATTTACCATCCTTCCATGTTGACTATTTTTTGGGCTTTTCATATAAGAAAAGACCTTTATATCAAATTAATACAAAAAACTCACAATTTGGTTACCTCTATGTGATGTACCTATATGTTTTATGTACATTATAGTGTTTTGAAATATATTAAAGTATATTTATAGACTATGTTACATTTAGGGCATGTCAAATATACATTTTGCATATATTGTGGGTGGGCTAGGTAGGTTGAAAAATTAGTTAAACAAATAGTTAGATGAATAGGTAGGTAGGTATATAAGTAAATAATTAAATTAGGTTAATTAGTATTCAATAATCAAGTTAGGTACATAAGACAATAAGATTATTAAATATTCACTATATACTATACTTAATACATAATAGTTACTATTAAATTTCAGTTACAAGTTAATTAATTAGTTATTAATTAATAGGTATAACTAATATTTAATAGCAACTAATAATAAATAATTCTTTATTAATTATTAATTATTGAAAAGTTTTAATTTTGCCAAGGTTTAATCAAATTTTAATTTAAAGTCAATATTTAGCCAAGGCTTAATCAAGTTTTTGTTTAACCGATGTTTAATTAAGGTTTATCCAAGTTTTATTTAATTAATGTTTAAATAATGTTTAATTAAGTTTTAGTCAAATGTTAATTTAACCAATATTTAACTAAACTTTAACCAAATTTTGGTTCAACCAATGTTTCTTTAGGGTGAAAGCACATTATGATGACCCCTTTTGGGGCACTTTTGGGTCTATTATTATAATACATATAGTATAATTGTTCCAAAAGTATGGTACATTTAATTTTGGGTATCAATTTTGGTTTTTGGGCTTTACAATTATTATTTTTACAAAACTAATGTTATGTAATACTATTTAAATAATAATAATTTGTTTCATTATCTATATTGAAGGATCCATGGGTATATTTATTGTATCCACTAGTATAGGGCCATTGTTTCATGTTAACTACATTAACTTTAAAACTTCATTAGTCATTATAATAATCAATTTTAATAGAATAAAAAAAATTCCCCATCTAGCTATCCTCGTCATCTTCCATGTGAATGTGATTACTTGTCAAATTTTCAATTTACCACACATTTATTGCATCTTTGTTGAAAAAACTCATTTTTTGAGATGAAAATTTTCAAATTAATCACATGGTATCCAAACATGGTTCAAACTATGTGAAATGACATGGTTCAATATACCTTCAACTTTCATAAAGATCAAAAATCATTTAAATTATTTTTGGAGTATATTTGTGTTTTTGATTACACATGTATATTATATTTGTTTCCACAAACATACTTTAATTTCTCACTTTATAAAATGAAATGAAACAATTTTGTTTTTAATATCTTGCTTAGGTTATATTCTAACATAATATGTAAAAATATTGTTTGACATGGGATACATTCAAACATGCACACCCTTAGAAAATAGTATAATGTGACACCCTAACCAGTAAAAAGTACATGAATAAAAATATAGGGTGCAATATATTGGTTTTTGGGTAAAAATTATAAATTAATTTAATGGAAACCCATGACTATCGATCACAAGTGGTAATTTCATCACATGAAACAAAAATGAATTCAGTAGCTTAAATCAAATCCTTGGTTTTGTTGATGACTTTTTTATGCATGCAAGATGCCATCCTTGAACCAATTGGCCTCCATTAGTGCATTCTTGGGAATTTTTTGACTTCAAGGAATTGCAACATGTTTTTCATATTCTCATAATGAACCATAGGTTTTCTTTTAGACATGTTGAAATAAATAACAAATTGGACCAATTTTTTCTTTCTTTCTCGAACAACACCATGGCAAACTTAAGTAACATCCTAGTTATTACATATAATTTGTTCTTTATTGATTTCCCAAACTCTACAAACTTTTGACATTATAATTAGCAGCTTCTTCCCTCCACCATGTTTCCAAACATTGTCCAACTTGGGGGCCAACAACTTTTCTTTCCCTTCAATCTTGGTACAAAATCTTATATCTCATTTGATGCACCTTGCCATGTAAAACGACCATGGATTCAGCCCATGGAAGTTTAACATTCTAGACATCTTGAAAAACTCTATGTTATTCATATTCTTTTAAATTCCTTTTATGCTAAAAATCCAAAGGTTTGCTTTAAAAGGAAGGTCAAATAAAGAATCCAAGGTTGGGGTTTGGTGGCTAAAGGATGTTCCATTGCCACTTACTAACCCCACTTGAGAAAAAAACCACCTCATCACTTGGTTTTAATTTTCAACCCCCCATTGCAAAGTTTCAAATCACACACCCAAATGCAAAACTGAAATCATAGAAATGACAATTGTAATCACAATGTTCAACATGCTAGTATGTTGGGGGATTGACGCACAAACAAAATTCATTACACTTGAGCTCCCCTAGTATGTATGGTGACCAAAAATAGATTTGATTGCCACAAGATTGGTGACCAAATGTTTTATTTTCTTGTCACTAAACTAGGCGATTGAAAATTTTCAATTGTTAACTTTTGGTCACCATAGTTGGTGACTGAGAATTTTTAGTCACTAATGTTTGGTTGCCACAATTTGCGATTGAAGTTTTTCAAAAAAATTCAATCACCTTTCAAAAAAAGTGGCCATCTAGTGGACCAAGGTTTAATTTCCACCATCGATTTAGTGATTGAAATTTTTTAATTCTTGCCCAAAAAGTTTGGTCATTGTTTGAAAAAAATTTGGACGCCACTCAAAATTTGTTTCAATTGCCATAGGGTTTATGGTGACCAAATGATGCGATTTTTGGTTGCCCCTAACTATTTTTTGGGCAACCCAACCTCATTTTGACCTAGCTGACCCCATGTTGACCTAAATTGACCTTGTATTAATAAGATGTAGGGCTTCGTTTATGTCCGAATGCATTCATTGCATCATGACAAACGCATGAATGCAATGACAATCCATTATGCCAAAACTTGACATGTATGACTAGTGACAATTTCTAGTCATATATGCCATGTTTTTGTGCTTAATTGTATTCTTGTAACCATGGATATGACTACATGACTAAAAGTTTTCATGGATAGGATTACATGATTAAATTATTTTTTCATGAACTTCATACAATTATTTAATAATATACAATTTGAAACATTAAAAACTTATTAATTAAAAGGGAAAATAACTAGAAGGTAGACATACATAATTAGTAAGCATATTATAAACTTGTAAATTTTCAACACATAATTAGTGCACAAATAAATAACTAATACTTTATAATTTCTAGAAATTTTTCTTTAGAGTCATGAATAATTTAATGTGAATTTTTGGATAGTGGCTAAAACAAATTTGGGAATTTTCTTTTCATTTTTGAATTTTTTTTCAAAAAATGGCATTTTTTTTCAAAAAATGGCATTTTTTTTCAAAAAATGGCATTTTTTTTGCCAAAGTTCTTGAAACCATAAATTAAGTAAAAACTTTGATGCTTATAATATAATCAAAACATTTAAGTTGAGACTTTTGCTCAAAGGTTTATTTAAATGACTTTAAAATTTTTTTTGACATTAAATAATAAAATATATTTTTATTTATGATATCCACTGAATTTCAAAAGAAATTCAATGCCCCAAAATGGCATTTTTTTCATGTTTCCATGTGCTGAATAACAAAGAATATAAAAATTGATAAAATTTTTGAAATTAAAAAAATAAATTATGACATTTAAATATTTTAAATAAAATTTCTAAATGTTGAAAATTATATATATATAACCATGTTGATTTTCAATATGTTTATTTACAAATCATTTTATGGAAAGAAAAAGAAAAAGAAAAAAACTTCAAGATATCATTGTTGTTTAGATGTATGAAATAGTGAAGATTCAAATGCAATTTTAATCAATTTACTTATATTTTTGTTAATTTGTTTTTATAGACGTGTGGATCTTGGAAAAATCTTGAAGAATGATATTTATTTATTCTCATTTAGACAAAGGATGATGTGAGATGATGTTATAAATTTATCCCATATCCTTCATCAACAAATTCAACTTTGGAAACTATATAACTAGATGAAAAAAATGTTGGTCTACACACAATATATGCACTAAGTATATTCAAAGTGCAAATATTACTTGTGATGAACCAATAAAGAAGGCTTGTCACCAAAAAATAAATAGGATCCTACTTACCCACCTACTAAAACCTACCTACTTACCTACCTACTTACCTACCTACCTACCAAATGGCTGGATTAAATTGAAATTAACATATAATATATTTGATGGCATTTGCGACTACAACAAAAATATGACTAGTGGATAAGCAATGTGCCCATATTCACTACATAGTCATGTAGTAATGAATGGCATTTATGACTACAAACCCAATAATGGGTGTAGTCATATTTGCCATGTTTTGGCGTAGTGACCTTACTTTGTAGAAAGAATATCATCCTCATCATATTGAACTTCAAAGCTTGCACCCTCAAATCAACTTGTTCAACTATAAAACCACATTAAGACACAAATGGATTGCAATTAGTTTCAAAAAATTTGTTATTAAACATAACTTCTATAGCATAACTACATACTATCAACAATCTCAACAAAAAAGGCAAAGGTGGCAATGGTGAGAGCCTACCACCTTCTAGAGGTGACATGAAGTGGTAATAAACATTGTCAACATCAAAACCATGGTAGTGAATAAAGTAACAACCATTTAGGGCAATGGGGATCTTGAAGGATGATATTGCACCAATTGGCAACTAAAGCTTTTGAGAGTTCATCACATTTGACAATAAGGTTCACTAGGTTCTTTTGAAAAAAATGTAGGGCATGTGTGCACCTTTAGGCAATTTTGCCAAAATAAACCCCCCATTTTTAGGCTTAAAGGTAGAAAGCCTTGATTCAAGGTGGAAATCTAGCAAGATTTTTCCAAAAACAAAAAGTCAATTACCTATAGGTTATAAATAAGTATAAATTCTTTAGGTTAACAAATACCAATTTTAGGAAAGGGATAAAGTAGGCCCCACTATTCAGTTAGTTAGCCACTTTTAACAAATTGTAGTCACTTTTAATTAGTTGAAGTAAACTAGTGGTTGATTTACTAATCTATCATAATCTAGTGTGTCTAATGTATGTGGACAAAAACATCAGGCTCCAATGCTCCAATTTTTTGGGAAAACATTGAAACTAAAGGTTTCACAAATTTGAACACCCTTTTTTGAAAACACTAAAACCAAAAGTTCTTATCAAAACCAAGGACTAGGCAACATTGGTTTGCTTTGCTTTTCAAGAAAAACTCATCCTAATTTCAACTTTCATTAAAATTTGAAAGAATCCCTCCTTTTGGTTCAAGTTTTTTTTTGGTTTTGAGCAGACCTTTGGTCTAAATTTAGACCTGGTTCATTACATTTCAAGATTCTTGATTTTTGGTTTTTGAAATCAAACTTCCTAAAACTTTAATTCCAAACTGGATCCAATTCTACCTGCTTAAGCATAGCCCAAAATTGACATTTTTTTAATTAATAGCATTATACCAACCAATAAAATGTGACCACTTATATCAATTACATTCCTAGCCTCAATTCTAAAGTATTTGAAAATTGCCAATGAACTAAAGGGTTTCATAAAAGAATCAACAAAAAACTAAAAGATCAAGATAAGTTATTTGATGAATTCTTTTATTGTTTTGAGAACTTTGGCACTTGGTGAAAACCAATGTTTTGATTTTTGATAATCATTGATCAAAGGTCTATATACCTGACCCTAACCCACCTTGTATATTTTTGAAAATGAGAAAGAACCAACATTGGGTTATTATTTCCCTTTTTATGAAAACCACCAAGTTTAATTCTTTTTAAAAATAATATAGATGTATGATAACCAATTAGGATATCATTTTAATAATAATAATAATCAAGCAAGTATTTAGATAAGTGGTTCTCACAAATGTTGTAAAAATTAGTTTTCATATCCAATTTTCACAATCTAGATTTCAAATTTATATTCGTTTTAAAAAAAATAAAATAAAAAAAAAACCATGTCTAAATAATGATTAAAATGTTACATTATTTTTTATAGTGTAAATTTTATTTCCAAGATCTCATCCCTTTCAAATGTTCCTTCAAATTCATCTAATTCTGCATCTAACTTTGTATTAACTTCGATTAACACCATTAAATTAGAGAAGGGTTTATAACCAACCCTAAGGTCATTGGGCCAATTTTTGTTAACAAATATTAATTTATCTAAATTATCCTATTGCAAACATCTTTGAAAATTAATAAATATTCTCAACAAAGAAAAAATCCTTTTAGTTTCAATTTGCAAACCAATATGCCAGGACCTAATAGGTAAGGAATCCAACTATATAAAACATATATTCATGCTTCTCACACCATTGAAGAGGACATTTGATATCTTTTGCATACATTTGAAACCTTCTAAAATTAGAAGTTTTTTATTAACAAGCTTTTTTGTTAATAATGACATTTTTTGACAAGTGGTGCAAATGATAAAAACATTTTAACAACATGGGATACATAATATTTCTATCATATTATTCAATAATGACCTTGCCTTATTCAAGGCAATAAATGAATAATTAAATGTAAGTTTTTGAACCTAGGACCCAACATCAAAGACAACATGTTATGAACTTTCTTTTATTTATATTTTCCGAAAAAATAAAAATAAAACCTAAAACACCACAAACCTTTTTTCTAATGTTAGAGGCCAAAAACCCTAACTCAAGAACAACAGTGGACTCCTTTTCCATAAAATTATCAAGAGAACTTGAAATTTTAAATTCTTCTTTTGATTTCAAACAAATGGAGATGTAAAAATTTAAAGCATCACTTAACAACCAATGACATCTACATTGATTAAAAACACAAGCCAACATAATAAAGGAAAGGACATTGATAATGATTTGAGAGATGTATCATATCAAAGGAGGAAGCACTTGTGTAATCATTTTAACAAAAGTTTATCTATATTAATAGAGAAATAATTGTTTTCTAAAATTGTAATCCCTTTTAAAAGATGATAGTCTTTTTTAAAAAATTTCAAAAAAGAAAACAATTTGTTGGAACCTACTATTAATTGAAATTAATTATAAAAACTACAACACATATTTCTTTGAAATAATACATTGGATAAAGAAATTACCTTGTTTTCATTAATGTATTTAACTTCTTTGGGGCCAAACCAAATTCAACACATGCCTTCTTCCATGCACTCTTGTCGACCTTTCCCAAAAAAATTTGAGCAAATTATACATTTCTATAGATTTGTTTCTTCAATCTCAATAGAAATGAGTGCGAGTATAGACATAGGAACCAAAAACCATGTTGAATAGTGGTGAAAATTGTGAACTTTTTGACATATGTTTTTTTTGGACATTTTAAAGTTATGTTAATCATTCCAAGTTGTGTTAAATGACTAAATTAAAAATTCATTAAATTATATTTTGGGTTTTGGTTTTTGAAAATGACATTTGAACTTCTATAGGTGCTACGTTGGATGTGGTTAATTACACAAAGGACTAGGTAAAGGACTATTGTAATAACATAATTTTGATGGTAAGAAAATTTAGATGATAGCAACCTATTATCCAAGTTCAAAAAACACTCGTAATGTAAAAGATATGGAATTTAAAATTTTAAAAATTCAAAGTATTTTCCAAATTTTAAAAATTTCAAAAGTCCTTTACCATATGTAAATGGGGTGTAATGTGTATGACATACAAAATAAATTTGTAGTCTATGACTAAAAAAAAACCTAAAGTAGTTAGCATATTTTGATATGATTCAAAATTATGATAAATTTTCAAGATGAAATGTAGAATATGGCAAAATTTACATACTTTGAAAAATTCATATTTATTCAACAATGATTAACACAAAACATGTGATCTATTGGGGCAATTATATGTATTTAAAATAATAAGTTGCAAAATATTTCATTCAAAAATTCTTTCATATGAAAAAGTGAAAAAGGACTGAAAAAGATTCATAATATTTTTGTAAAGTAATCCCATTGGCTCCTATCTACATAGTTGCACCCAAACATACATAAAGTCTTTAAATAGTTTTTTCATTTGTTGTAACATATGGGAAAGCCTTGGACAATGCATGCCCAAAGCAAGTGCATTAATAACTTTCTTCCAAACCTAAAATGTCACAATTTACAACTATTTTCAATGCAAAAGTCATTGTGCTTAAGTTAGACCTTTCATCTTTCACACAAGTAATAATTTTTTTTTCAAAGATATATTTTTTTAATAACTTAATCAAGTTTTGGCCAAAGTCTTCCCAAAAGTATATATAGCTTCAAAAAGACCAAGTATAGCATGTTTTGGCTACTAAATCAACTCTTAAAAAGTTAATCACAAGGGCAAATATGTCATGCGTTCCTATTGACATATCAAAACTTGTTGTCACAAAATTACATTCTACCAAAGCTAAGAAAACATACACTTGTTTAATTTTTTCCACCAACTCAAGGAACATCTTTTATGAAAACTATTTTTTAGAAGAAAAAAAAAATTTGGACATAAATGCAAACATAGTCACTTCATCGACATACTTTCAACAAATTGCATGGGCAAATGATTTTTAACATCAACAAGCCCATATCTTCAAGAAACATTTTTTTGTTGCATATGATTTTTTTGCAAAGGTTTTTGGTAGCAAAACAATTGACAATAACACTGCCAAATGGATTTGATTTTTTTTTGGGCAGGTTGTTTCTCCACTTTTCCTCTTTATGAATTATTTGTTTTCTTTCAAACATTTTTGCAATAATAAAATGGTTTGCATTCACATGTTCTTGCAATGTTATTATTTCATTTGTTATAAATTTATATATGATTAGATTTTTTTTTGCTTGGGTTTTAAGGTTACAAAACCAAACTAGACTATTGTAACAAAGAATACATCTCATGGTTTGTGGGCATTTCACATCAGCATTCTTCTTATGATTCACAAGAAAAACCTAGTATAAAAAATTTCTACCATGTGATTTCCACATTGTTTTTTCAACATGTAATTTTCTTATTTTTTCTTTCATTGATTTTTTTAATTCTTTAGGTTTTGTTTGCTTTTAGTTTGAAGACTAAGGTTTATTTCATATTTTTCTTCCATTACATCATTCATAAAGACTTCACATGTGTTTTCACTTATCATATTTTCATTTTCAAAAGACTAAGACATTTTCAATTTTAATAATCTTGAAAATACAACTTTGAGATGGAGAAAAAAAACTAAACATAATGTATGATAAACCAAAAGACAAAAACTTGCCTTGCAAGTTGTAACCTAAAATGCAAGCATTTACAGAAAGAACTTCAAATATATTCAAATAATTTATAAAACTTTTTTTGTAAGCATATGCAATTTTTTTCCTTTTTTTTATTGTAGGAAAACTCCACCACTTAGACAAGGAAATGGGAAGGGGTAGTACATCACCATGACATAAACAACACAACGAATGAATAATAACACTAATTACGTGACAAATTAACAACATCACCAGAAGGGTTAAATGGTTTTGGTGGGTACTTGGTAGCGAGAGGTGTATAACAATGTGAAGGACCACCAATTTGCCACCTGCAAGGTGAAGGCGATGGTGATGGAAGTAATAGTTCACCAAAACACATGTAACAATAATAACAACTAGCAATGCAAAGGAACAACATAAATGAACAACAATAAGGGTGTTAAGGCAAAAACTTAAGAGTAATGTCATACATTAGTAATAGCACTAGCAACGTGATGAATCAGCAGCATGACCAACAACATGACAAACCAACAACACAACCAATAACACAACAAACCAACAATGCAACAAACTAATTACACCAACAACGTGATGAACCAACAACAAGACCAACAATGCAACGAACCAATAATAATAGGACTAACAACACAACAAATTAACAACAAATAAACCATCTCCATTAATTGAAGCCATGCAATGAATTAGTAGTAATAGAAGCAATGTGACGAACCAATAGCAGTAAAAACAACATGACAAACCCATAGCAATGTGATGAACTAGTAGTAGCAAATGTAATGTGACAAATAAACAATGCAACAAACCGACATCAACAAAAAAAATGTGATGAACTAGCAACAATAGAAGCAAGGTGATGAACTAACAACATTTACAAACCAACATCAATAAAAGCAATGTGATGAACCAGCAACTCCACGAACCAACATGATGAATTAGTAATGCAACAAACCAACAATAACAAACGCAATTTGATGAACCAATAACACCAAAGCAACGTGATGAACTAATAGCACTAGCAACACAAATGGACAATACAAAAGAACAAAACAACAAGCAATGTAAAAGAACAATGCAAAGGATCAAAGCAAAGAACAACACAAAGAGCAACTCAAAGGAACAATCCAAAGGAGTAAAGTAAAGAACAATGCAAAGAGCAACTTAAAGGATCAATGCAAGGAGCAACACAAAACAATTCTTGATTAATAATGATTAACCCCAAAGAGATTTTTATGCAATGGGCATCACCACTTACAAACTAACCTAATCTTACTACTAACCTAAACCCTACACTAACTTAATATATCTAGTAACCCTAATCTAACTACTAAGCTGAGAACCGGGTTCTGGTTTGTTTAGAAAACCGACCTGGTTCTCCAAAAAATAATTTAAAGGATAACCAGTTCTCATTGGGTCTGGTTCTCACTTCTCACGCAAGTGAGAACCTTAAGTCTGGTTCTCAAACCAGTTATCACCTTTGATGATATCATTTGGTTGTGAGAACTGGGGGTCTCAGTGAGAACCACCCAACAGTGGTTCAAAGTTCACATCACCCTTCTCATGTATGGGTCTGTAATATGCATAAAGCACCAGCAGAATTTGTTAGGGATATCTGGAGGGCCCACGATCAAACAGAATCAGTCCTCTGCAAACTGTAAGCCATGTCAAAGTAAGTGCTCTGTCTTGTGGGGGCTCTTAGTTTAGGAACACCCCGCTCGTTGGGCAGCACCCTACAGGGAGATATTTGCAATACACTAGCATCAAGCTATAGCTCTGACATTCAATTTGTGGGGCGGGGGGAGGTAGGAGTCCAGACATCCACAATTCCCCATGTGGGATATTTCCTGCTGGTCATGTTAGGACAATTGCATCCAGCAGCAAAGAGCTTATCAACAGGTGGGACAGTTCCTAATAAACTAGTTAGCACCAATACTCTGTGGTAGATATGTTTGGACAAAAGGACTCATGAGTCGGAACAAGGAAGAGAGAGAGAGAGAGAGAGAGAGAGAGAGGAGATAGGTATGCAGGGAGGAGATTACCAATTCCAAAGGAGAATGAAAACATGGCGTATTGGACAATCATACTAAGCTTATCACACATTGTTCGGTATTATTTAATATGCTTACTTTTTTAAAGGACTCACTTTTTCTACAATTATGGAATCTAGAGAGGCACCCCCCTATGCCTTAGGTGCACCGGTCCTACATTCATAATCATTTACAGGGTAAGGTACTCCATTGAGAGCATTATGGTTTTGAGCTCCCTATGGCTGAGGATGGAGGTTTAAGCTCTCTCTAGCCCAGGCAGGCGGGTTGCCCTCGGCTATAGGGAGGTTACAACCATGTTGCTGTCAATGGAGTGCATTACCCTTCTTAGAAACCTGTTGAAATTAGGTTTAAATAGTAGAATCCAGCTACCAAAGGTCAGTATCTGAGTTGGCTAATTGCTGTTTTTTTAATCACCACTAGGTAGGTTTGTTTTTCTTGGAGTTTTTTGGGGACCAGATAGTATTCAGCATCAAAATAATTTGGGTGCCAAATAAGTTACAGAAAAGCTTGGGTAATAACTGTTAATTATGCACAAGGGTAGGTTATCAAATAACCTGTGAATAACTATTTTAAACCTGCCAATTATACACCAGTTATAGGGTTATATATATGTACATATATAGTTTCTAAAGATTTAGTATTAGCATTTAAAGATTGATATCCTATCTGGATGATAATCTGATCATCCAAGTAGGTTATTAGATTTTGAAAATTCCATACTGATGGTTGTCAATTTAACTGGTTATTAAAAGAATCAACAACCAGTGGGTACGTTATTCATAACTGGGCTGATAACCAGGTCAAAACTCAATAGCTAGCCAACACAGCTCCCTACGAGTGTTATAACCCCCTACATGGGCAATACCTCTAAACATTGTACAAATCCCATTTTAAGAGTAGACCAGGGTGTTGAAGTCCAAATTTACCATTTCTTGGTTATATAGCCAACTTAGAATTAGTGCTTTTTCTCCCTGGCCCACTCCTGTTTGCAATAATTAGGTGAAAGCATATACATACTAAGCTATTGACATGTATAGAGATTTAGTAGCCGAGAGCACCTCGAAATATGATGTGTCTGGCCACCATAAAGACCATGGAAAATTCTATTATATTGTGTATTGTCACATTCTTTGTGCACAATGGAAGGGTCTCTAACACATAAAGGGGAATTTTCAAATTCAAACATCATTACCATATGTCTTTAGACTCCAAATTGGTAAAAGAAATGCAAAAACATTTCTAATTTAAGCTCCAACATCAAACTCAATCTGAAATTGTGAACAAACCCACATTGTCTCAGCTTCAAAATTGTGTAAAGCACTGGCAGAAAATCTCTGAGGTATCTGGAGGGCATGTTGGCAAGTAGAGCTTTTCCTATGCAAAATGTGGGGCATCTTGAAAAATGAAACACCTGTTTTGGTGGGCATTTCACTTTTCAGAATATCCAGCCTCATTCTTTCAGTTTTTCCCAGGTGAAAAAACTGTTATTTTTGTTCTGATGGTGCCTTACATCCCTTATTTATCTATGAAGCGAGGTAGTTTGTTTGTTTTGTTTTGTTTTGTACTTATGAGATCCACTGAACTGGGATGCTTTAGATTGCATTCTTGATCTCTTTGGAAAGCTCTTGAGGAGGAGGGGTGCATCGGCTTGGTTTCATGGCGTTTGGACCTGCAGTGTAGAAGTTCTTGAATATTGAATGATTTTTGCACTGAAAATTAATTTAAATTAAATTGTAGCTGAGAATTTCAGAGGAATTGGAATGTGCCTTTGGTGTTGTTGGAAAGATCTTGATGAGCAGGATTTAATGGAATTTATTTGGTAAGATTTGGACTCAGAATGTGGGAGATATTGATTTTTAAGTGATTTCTATTGGTGAAAATTCAAATAAATTCCAAAAAACCAGGTTTTGGAAGGAAAGATCAGTTGAGGACATGGTAACATTTGGGCCAACAGTATAAGCCACACTACTATGTAATGATTTGTTGATGGCAAGAATAGTAACATTTGGATCACAATTCCCCACACAAAAAATAACCTTGCTTGCTTATATCAAGTCGTAGAGTTGTCAACAATCAACTACATGAGGTAATCCCCATTTGGGCTGCTGTAGGGGTAAGGACATCTTTGCATCAAGTTGCTATGATCACAGCAGCTTTCCATTATGTTTTTTTCACCTACCTATTTTCAGAGTCATTTCATACTTATAATCTCTGGCATTGACCAAATGCAAGAGCTGGGAGAGTTATGAATCAAATTGTAACTCATCAGAAAATGATGCACATCTTTTTCATTTCACATGAACATGTTCCTAGAGTTCCTAACATTGGTTGACTGTATATTTTCAACACAATTGCTTCTCTCCAATAGACAACACCTATCCATGCAATAAGAAACAATGTCCTATGTCAGTGACTTTCCATCAGGCTATTGTGATCACATCGCATACACAGTGCAATGTATAACATCACAACAACTTAATCTAAAAAGAAACCCTAAATAGATAAGTACCAATATTGTGCGGGTATTGATTTTTAAGAGAACAACCAAGCTCGAATATCATATATTTCATATTACCTTTGTGGGTAAGGTTTTGAATTTTTTAAAAAATATTCCAAAATTCCAAGTATAGTTAAATTTATTTTCCCCAACTTGTGGCAGTTATTGGATATATGGTATAGGGTTGTTGAAGTGAATGCAGTTTTGGTACGGTTAGGTTTTAGGGTTTAAATTTCAAAAGTTGTTATTTGATTCAAACTAATAAGGATTCCATCATCTAGCTTTTTAACACATCAGACATTGTCACAAAAAATTTAAAAGACAAAAAAATGGTATTAAAGTGCATGTAACATATGTGCATAATGCATATATGTTTGAGACTAGAAAATGATATAAAAGCTTTTATCTATAACCTTAAAGTACTAACATCCTATGATCATCCCTAAAGATGATTTTTTTTTAGCGTTATAATTGAAACCATCTTCAACTTTGCAAACTATTCTCAAAAAGGGCTTTAGGGCATAATAGATTATGGACAAACATTAATGGGTAGGGATGAACAATAATGGACCACAAATTTGGACAAATTGGAAAGAATTGACAAAACAAATAGGAATGGACAAAAAATGACAAAATATATGAAAATGGATATCGACATGGATAGAATTGAACATAATGGACAAAATTGAACATAATGGACAAGATTGACAAAATGAATAGAAATGTATAGAAAGGATAGAAAATGGACATAGTGTATGGAAATGGATAAAATAAATAGGATTGATAATTGGAAAAAATTGGAGAACGGATAGGAATGGATAGAAGGGATAGACTTCACAATCACTCTATAGTAAACAAAAATAATCTCAAACTCATGGGGGTGCTAGAATAAAAGAATTGAAACTTTCAAAAATTAAAATTGATGTCAACAAAAATCACATGGGAAAAAATAGGACCTCCCATTGCCCAACCATGGTTGAAATGTAAATACCATTAAGGTTCTTCAGAACCATGCCCATCTCATCATTGGATTATTGCAAAATTAAAGAAATAGTTGATTTTCAATGTAATTGGGTTATTGTGGCTGAATGTTAAAAAATCTGTATTGCCAACAATTTGTGCCTATAATTATTCACATACACAAACCCACTATTAAATTTTTTTTTGAGGATAAACAACATGCACATCTAATAAAAAAACTAAAAGAATTAAAAAATGTGGAATACCTTCAGAAAATCAATAATCAAAATCAAGGTCCTCTTCAAAAAGACCTCAAGTTCCTCCATGAACTTATTAATTTCTTCAATTATATTAAACTTTGAAGTAAGAAAATTTGTCATACTCATAAGTGTGGAAGCCCCATCACATCCAACACAAATGTCATCAGGCCAATTTTCAATCCCCAAATGCAATCTCCGAAGATTTGTGATGACATGAATAACACCAAAGATTTGTTCTATTTCAATCTATGACCTTGTAATGCCAAACATTTGATGGGCTAAAAAAGAAACATGTGGTAATTTCATTGCATGTTGCACTCATCAAATTAAGTGGTTATCATGATTTGTTGATTATATAGGTAGTTAAACAAATTAATGTAAATCATTTTTCAAAGTTGAAAGGATCACATCATTAACTAACACAACTTGCCCAAAAACAAAAAAAAATTCAGTTGTCATTGGTTCTATTTCGTTTGTAATAGGATTTAAGTGATTATTCACCTGTAGCAAAAGAGGACATACAATCTTAGTGTCAAATTCTACAACAATTTCAACAACAACAAAATTTCCCACTAAATCCCAAATACATTTCATGTTCTTATAACTTAGGTCAAACATGATTGCTAGCATGTTGTGGGCCTTAGAATGGTTGTAAGCCATTGAAAAACCTAAGAATGAGTTCAATATCTCCAAAACTTACAGCATCATCCTTCGTTTAAATTCTTATAATTCTGAATCAGAATCACCATAAATTAGTGGTTGATTCAAAGATATCATGTTGGCCACATTAACTTTCATAGCATTGCACAAATTGAAAGCCAAAATAAGAACATATGACAATAATTAATATTTTTGAATTTGGTTTAAAACATATTGCCTGACAACTAGAAGTAATATATTCATAATTGTTTAGCCATGGCCCAAGTTTGGCCCATCGGCACTCTTGAAGACAAATGTAAAGCTTGATGTCGTCCATGACATATGGAAATTTCATTTCAATATTCAAAAGTTTCTTTAAACAATATAACTCTTGAAGCAAATAATGTCTTCATAGGAATCTTGAACATTCTCGCTAGCAACCTTGTAATAACACAAACATCTTTCCATTATTGCATCCCCTTCTTCGGTTATTTAATCCAAGGAATAGTTTTTTACAATGATGCTTGAGCATACTTCACACTAACTTCTGAAAAACCTTGACAAACTTTGGCATCATTAATGGCCTATTGAGTTTCCTTCAACATTGCATGGCCAAAACATGATCCTACAAATGGGGTAAGGAGTTGAAGGGGAAAACATGAAACTTTAGACTTTAAAGCATTAGTCAATGTGTTTAGATTGGAGCCTTCATCTTTAACATAAGTGATGATTTTGTCAAGCACCAAATGATTTTAATAAAAAATTTACTTGGTTTGCCATGGTTGCACCAGTTATATTTTGCATTTCACAAACCCTAATAATAACATGGGTGGGCTCCCAAAAATTGTTGATAAAGCTAGGACAACCATAACAAACATGTCATACCCAACATGTGACATCTAAAGATCAAAAGAGGTTGTGCGTGTAATACAAGAAGCAAAAGTTGGGAAAACATTTTTCTCCTTGGTTTTTATCACAATATCTAGAAGGACTTCATTCATCAATTGCCTTCAAGATGAAAATTAAACTCGCCCACATTGACAAAGAACTAAATACCTTAGCAATGGACAATATCCTTTAACACTGTATAACATCAAGTCCTCTAAAAAATTTGCTTGTGCTAGGTTTGATTTTGCATAAGGTTTCTAGTTGCCAAAAAAATTTGTAATTAGAATAGGAAGAATAATTCTCCTTTTCTTTGTAACCTGTCTTTTGCTAATAATTTTTACCATTGTTTATAGCAAAAATGAACCTCACTTCTTATACACCTCAAGATGTTCATTAGAAGTATGTTTTTTCAATGAGCTTGTACCACATGTTCTTATTATAGTTTAAAAGCCCTTTATGCTTCCCTTGGTGTAAATTCTCAACATCAACTTGCATTATAGAATGGTAACATACAACATATTGTAGTAATTGTGGATTGCAAGAATTTATTGCAACAAGCCCATTAACAACAAAACAAACCCTAATAATCAAAGGTGCAATGGAAGGGGTAACATATTTTTTTATTATCTTAGAGTTGTGAAATGAAAAGTTGCCAAATTGTTTCCATATCAAGATTAGGTGCTTCTTCTAATGCAATATGGGGCGATGCAATTGGGGCGACATTACATGATGACACTAATTCATCATGTGCATTACACATTTCAATTGTCACACTTTGTGATGGCATCCTTATAACTACATACATTAACCACAAAAAATTATGAAATATAGCCAACAAATAATAACAAATGTAATAATAATCACAACAATAACAACAAGAATGGTAGTAGTTGAAGTAGAAGTAGTAGTGGCAGCAGAAGTTGAAGCAACAACAACAATAGAAACACTTGTAATAGTAGAAGTAACAATAACAATAACAATAAAAGCACCCATGATAGTAAAAGCAACAATAGTTGTAAAAGTAGTAACATCAATAGAACTAGCAATAGTAAAAACACCCGTAGCAATAGTAGAAATAGGAGTAATAGTAGAAATAGTAGTAGCAATAGAAATAACAACAAAAGCACCTATAGTAATAACAATAGAAGTAGCAACACTAGAAACCTTCATAGCAACAACAATAGAAGTAGTAGTAGAAATAACAATAGTAGAAGCACCCACAATAAGAGCAATAAAAGTAGTAGCATGACAAAAAATTTCCTTGGGTGCTACCACTAGGAACCACCTTACCAAAATCATAAGAAAGTTGGACCCAATTTAAGAAATAAAATTTCATCTATTTATATATTAGTTTATTTGATTGAACTAGGTGGGGTATGTGTTCCCCACCTATGCACACATTCATGAAAAATAATGAACACCCAAAAACATATAATATGCATTAATATATTGATTCTTGAACCATTTATAACCCATTCCTAGCCCAATTCCTAACTTTTTTGTTTTAAGTGTCTTTACATTTCCATAGTAGATATATATTTTTGTTTATTTAGTACATGCACAAGGGAATAATCTAAACCAGTCATTAAAATAACAAAAGGTGAAAATAGTTATCATTTGTGTTCTTGACATCAATGGCCCTTTGAGGCTTCACAATCTTGATTTCAAAAATTCATAACTAAATCAAAATTGATTCAATCAATTATCTATAAAAGACATTAAGTAGGTTGGCATTTGAAGTATTTTCAAAAATTAACATCCAAGAAATTTACGAAAAAAAATTCCTTTTGTGTTCTTGATAAAAAAACAAATCCTTCATGTGACATTCTTGAAACTTTTTCCTTATGCATTCATTTTCCACATCAAAACGCATTTTTTGTATATTTAATTTGAGTTTTGAATTCTACATGACTTGAGTAACCTTTTGATAAATAATATAGAATGAAAAACTTTCTTTATGTGAGTCTTATGTTGTTTTGAAGTTGGATGGGTCCTAGAAATTTGGGGTGTGACATTTTTAGTGGTACCACCCAAGGATAAGTTTGTCGAACAATAGAAACACTCGTGACAACAACAATAGAAATAGTAGTAGTAATATGGAAGTAACAACAACAAAAGTAGGTCCTAGAGCAACAACAATAAAAATAGTAATAATAATAGAAATAACAACAGAAAAAGCACTCGTAGCAATAGAAGTAAAAACAACAACAACAACAATAGAAACACTAATAACAAACTATAAATTTAATTTTTATTCTATTTACAAAGATAATAAAAATTGGTTCTATGTTGGTTACGATCTTTGTATAATTAAAAATTGAGTTGATCTCTTATGAAAAAAAGGAAAATAAAATAAAATAAATTTATGTGTATAAAAACTTGAATCAATCTCTATTAAAAATATTTAAAAAAACAAGAAATGGAAAAAAAAACTTAATGAAGCTAAAGTTGTGAAACTATTGTCACAAACCACATATGTAATGACATTGCCACCAAAGTAATTATAATGAATTGCCAACAAGTTAACTAAAATAAAGCTCTCAAGAGGAAATGAAGAACATAGATGCAAACTATTGTAAAGTTCTAACTTGACAAGATCTAAGTGTCAAAATTCAGAATTAACACAAAATCATGTTGGTGATTATCTTCAAGATGAAGTTGAAGTTATGAAACCCTTGTCACAAATCGCATATACAATGATGTTATGGCCAAAGTAATTACAATGAACTATCACAAAGCTACAACAAAAGCAAAGCTTTAAAGATGTTGCCACCAAAACAAAAGTAGTGAACGTTATGTTGCCACCAAAACAAAAGCAATGGAGTTGTGAACTGTTATGAAGCTACAACTAGAGTGAAATTCTTAAGACATTGCCACCAAAACAAAACTAATGAATTTTTGCAAAGCTACAACTCAAGCAAAACTTTTAAGAGGAAATGAGGAAACATAAAGCTCCTACAAAAAGTTGTTGCAAAATGCAAAAAGAGCAAAGCTCTCGAGAGGAAAGTGATGGGGTGAGAAACGAAAAACCCTTAAACCCTATTAGTACATCAAAACCTAAAAGCTAAAACCGAACTTGTTTTAGACTTGGAAACTTGAGGAGGTTTTGGGGGTTTAATGTTTATAAAAAATATGCAAGTAGTAGGTTCCGAGTTCTACCTTGATTCTATTGTGATCGATGATCCACAAGTAAGGATCCTACATTAGGTTTATAAAAAACAAATTCGGTCAAATTAGGTTCTAAAAACTTGGATCTAGAATTACTAATTCTAACACTTGGATCCAAGTACCTACACAACACTAATAAGTACCAATGTTACCCAATTTTGGGTTTTGGGTCATTTTTTAATTGAGTTTTTGGTTTTCCTAGTTAGATAAATTACATGTGTTAGATTTTGACAAAATTAGAACCGTAATCAAACTTGGAAGCAACTTCCTACTAGAATTAGAATCAATTAGTGTTGTGTGAGTATAATGTTATATTCTTGGGAAAGGGTATATATATTTTTTCAATTTATTTACCCATTGTGTACAAATATATTAACACAAAATTTTCCATGAGGTTAAGGTTCGAGTATATATATATAGGTAGATGGGTAGGGTATGGGTACTGCCCTATCATATGTTTCTTTTTGAGAAAAATAATTAAAGGGAACAATATTGGTAAATATGAAGTGCCCAAAATCAAATTACTAGTTTAAATTTGGAAAAACCTAGAGATCAATGGTAATAAAATATATATGTCTTCAAAATAAATAAGGTGACAATGGCTTTGCATGAAAGAAGAACACCAAGTTAGTACCAATGTTGGTAGGTTCTTGGATTTTAGCAAGTTTATGTTAAATTATAATGTCAAGTTTTAGAGAATCCAAATAAGAGGTTCCAAGTTTTCTTGAAACTACCATTGGAACCAAACTGAAAAAATTGCCTAACTTGAGTGAGGACTTAAACGAAGAATGCTACTCTATTTTTAAAAAGTTCAAGTTCTCTAAATACATAGGTACAATTCTATTAGGGGAAAAAAATTTGGTCTTACATTTTAGACAAATTAATTGCATTTGATTGGTTGTACATAATTAATATTATATAATCTTTACCCTACCATGTTGATATACTTGATATAGTTGATATACTTGGTATCTAAGTAGGTTATTAGAAATCAAATTGATAACCTAGTTGATAACCAAGTCAAAACTCAATAACTAACCATGATAAAAGTAATGGTACTGAGGATTTGACCAATTTGGTATTTGATTATCAAATAATGATGTAAATACTTGGACTAGGTGGGCTTGAGAGTTCAAAAATATATTATTTACCAATTTAATTAGTATGGGGATGTGATATGGTTCACCCTATTTGTGGCCTATTGCTCTAAATACTCATTACCAACTATTCATTTTTTATTACACGATTGGTATGACTTCAATGTGAAGGCTAAAATAAAATGTTTAAAAGTTTAAAATGCTAGAATGTTAAATTGCATCCAAATATGTGATGATAGTTTGCCTTAATTCCTCTATCATGGATCAAATGACTGGAAAGAAAACAAGGGGAATGGAAAAAGGCTAGAAAAAAGTACAACTAAGTTTTATTGACTGCATTGATAGTGCATAAAAAATTATGTTTAAAAGAATCTTGCACAATATCATTGTGACATGAAAAGTGAAGGGGGATGAAACCCTAAGTTGATGCATGATACAACACCAGCAATCACTGAAGAAGTACACCACAAAGTTTCTACAATTGATGGTGATGGGAAAAGGTGTTGCATATGGTTGTTATTCATTTTGCATTTGTGTTGTTTGTTTGTTGTAGATTATGTGTTGAAGCTGCCCTTGCACTATAGTACAGTAGGAAATTTCTTGGAGTGTTTACATGTTGATCAGTAGGATGGCTCTTGCCTAGTAGGTACATTACATAGTTTACTTTATAAAGAAGTCCCATTGCCAACTCCTAGTTAGTAGCAAACTTTCGAGGAATTTCATTGCATTTCCTAGTTCACTTTGGTAGCTTTACTATAAGGGAATGGATCAAAAGTTTTAAAAAGCTCTTTATTTTTACATATATTTTACAATATTTTTAATATTGTCAATGGTATTCCTATAGTCCACAATTATGACTGAATTAACTCCTGGAGCTATTCCTTCAATTCTTACCCACATAAGAACCACCCTTGATCTGAAATATATGCAGTTCAAAGAATTGGAAGCTTGGGAAACTTGTTCATTGAAACTCCATTGGGGAAATAGGAAAATCATTTGGGAACATGATTTGGTACATATGTCAGCACCATATTCAAGACAACCTCATTGGAACTTTAAAAAGATTATATTATAAGGAACACATGCTCAAGTCCTATGGAAAATGATAAGGCTGTCATTGGTAGCATGTGAAAAAGGTTGTGATTATTGTATGCAGTTATACCATCAAGAGAATCCATATGGGTGAAAACTAGCAACACTGGGGGTGAACTGGATGTGGGGTTTGCTGAACCCAATCTTACTCTTTCCCCCTTCCCTATTTAACTATCACTTTTGCCTCTTTATGGCAATGATTCCCAAACTTGCTACTTCTTGTAATTGCTAGTTTTTAGGACTGTGTAAGGTGGAATAAAATGGGCCCTTTAACCCCATCATAATATGCATATTACAAACGTGGCATTTGGGGCATATGTTATTTTAGTGGCCTACATGCATGAACTATATTGTTGCATGAAGTGCTTTTCTTTCAATTTTCCAATTTAGCAAAATGGTGCAATCAAAGTCAAACAAGTTTAAAATCATGTTAGATCCCAATGAAAAATTGTCAGATTTGATAAATATGTTTATGCATTATCATGTTAAAATCATAGTAATCATTGGAAGTTGTGCTAAATGACTAGTATGAGTGTTGGGGGATTGAAATTAATTTTTTAATTAATTGAATTCTAGGTTTTAGTTTTAGTTAAACAATAGTTGTGTTAGATAAGGATAATTTTGAAAAATATTAACTTACTATCTTAATAAAAAATTTGTTAAGGTTGAAAAGTGAGACAACCCACTTTTTAAAAAAATTCAAAATTTAAAAAATATTGTGGAGTTTGAAATTTAAAAAATTCAAAATATGCTTCAAAATCTCAAATCTTCAAGAATCCTCAAAACGCATGTAGATAGGGTGTACTGTAGATGGCATATAAAATAATGTTGTAATTTAAAGTTTTAAAAAATCAACCATAAAGTAGTTAACATATTATTTTGCAATACAAATTGAAATTTTAATTGACAATTTTCAAAACAAAACACAAATATGCACACTTTTGAAAATTCATATGCATTCAACAATGAATAAAACACAACATAATATAGTGCATTGGGAAAAATTGTAAATATTTCAATGACAAGTTGCAAAAAAATTCATTCAAATTTTTTTATTGGAAAAGCCCATTTTCCTAGAATTATTTGCAAAAAAAAAGAAAAAAGGAATATGAGCAAAAATGCAATCAAAGGAACCAAAAAGGTTGTTGTATAATAGTGAAAACTACAAATTATCATAATTTATCTATGTTCTTCCATTTGAAAACCATGGTAATCATGGCAAATTGTGCTAGATCAGCCATGATAATATATATGAATCTTAAGAATTTCAATTATAGGTTTTGGTTTTGAAAATGCATGGCAATTGTGTTAGATGAAGACAATTTTGCAAAGGAATGTTTTTTGTAAGAAGAAAATTTTGATGTCTCAAAAAAATAAAATGATAAGAACCTAATGACCACATTAAAAAATCACAATTTAAAAGAATGGATAATTTGAAACTTTTAGAAATTTAAAAGTTTCAATTATCGAGATCAATCCTCTATCACATGTAAGTGGGGTACAATGTCAATGATGTTTTAAGAAAACTTGGTAGTTTATAATACATGAAGATGAATCTAATCAAAATAATGATCCATATCTTCATATGATTTGAAATCACGGTTCTGTTTCAAGATATAACGTAGAATTGTACATTTATAAAATGTCATATTTATACAATAATTGTTAACACATGTGATGCATTGTGCAATTATAAGTATGTTTTATGACAAGTTGCCAAAAACGTCATTAAAAATTCCTTCCCTTTTATGATAAAGTTATTTTTCGGCAAATATGGTTTTGGTATTTTTGTCAAAGTCATGTGTTGTAAAAACCAACCTAACTAAAGATTTTTGGGTTTGATGAATTTTAGGATTTGGAAAAAATGCATGTTTTTTTCTTGAAAATTTCAAATAATTTTTTTCCATAAATATACCATATTATATTACTTAAAAGGGTTAAATCTCATAATTTTTGTTTTGAGGTTTTTTTTCATGGTAATTATTCAAGTTTTTAGTTGAAAATCCATTTAAGGTCTTATTTGTTGAATGGTTGCATTTATTTTCATTTATAAAACATGTTTATTTAGTTAATGAATTCACAAATAAGTTATGTTCCATAACACTTAATGAAATAAAATATATCATGAATATTTTTTTCAAAACGTTTATGTGCATGAAAGCATAGGTATGTACACATGATGATGTGGATCAACTTAAAAATTGGGTATAGTCACAATCAAACAAGCCAAAAAGGATGTCAGATGACAAAGAAAATAATAAAAAGTAGAGAAATATGTATGTTTTACCATTTAAAACCATGGCAATCATGACAAGTTGTTCCTTTTTCATTGATATGAATGTCAAAAAATTCAAACAAAAAATCCATTTTGAGTTTTAAGTTTAAGTTTTCAATTTAGGAGCTTTGAAAATGAACACCTATTGTGTTAGAAGGAATCAATTTTGCAAAAGGACTATAAAAAAAGATTCATATAATTATAAAAAAATTGATGGGAAAAAAATAAAGAAGATAAAGACTTGTGAGCCACATCCAAAAAAATTCATACCTTAAAATATGTGAAAATTTAAAACTTTAAAAAATCAAAAAATTTCCAAATTGATTTAAAATTTTAGAATTTCAAAAGTTTTTTATCACATATAAATGGGGTATAATCTACATGATTTTTTAAGAAAAGTCATAGTTTATTATACAAGAAAACATATAAAATAATAACTTTAAATCAATTTTTGGGTATGATTTTATGAAGAACTCAAGAGTAACATAATTGTTACATTTGCTACAAATTTTGCTTAGATAAGAAGGGAGACAAAAAGGATGATGGAAACAAAAGGGAAAAAACCGACCTCAAAGTTGTTAAACAA
>Ga0116229_10001729_pt1 | contig 34729 bp, 16 predicted proteins | sample S1TSphgellanicum_3_FD_87313 | JGI IMG/M metagenome (GOLD analysis project Ga0116229, IMG submission 87313) | Host-associated microbial communities from peat moss isolated from Minnesota, USA - S1T2_Fc - Sphagnum magellanicum MG | ecosystem: Host-associated > Plants > Peat moss > Unclassified...
ATTTTTAAATTCTTGTTTGCATTTATTTTTATGCTTTTATGTTTTGCTTGTTATGCTTTCAATTCATCTCTAGAGACTTCAAAATGCAATGGATTGCACTAAAATGTGTGGAAGATTTGTGTTTTTGAAGGTGGTTAAAAATTGTAAAGTGTGATTTTGGTGAAATGTGTGAAACAATCTTATGTCAAATTTTGACATTTACACAAGCCTATTCACCAAACATTTGCACCCACAATATCTCATTCTCCACCAAAACTTAAGACCATGCTATTAGCCAAGAAAAGTGTGTACATTTGTAATGACAAAAAACATGCTAATAACTGAGTCTCATAACCCTTAGGTTTCCAAAACTTTCAACATCGTGCAACTTGAAATTTCAAAAAAATTACATGCAAGCAAGGAATTTCTCAAAAAAATTGATACTTAGAAAATAATTTAGTTACTATCAAATCCATTTAAGGTACTACAATATTTGATACCTTGTGTGAAATACATTTATTCAAAAAATCAATATACAACCAACATTGGTCCAAACTCAATAAGATCACCTATCACTCTTGCAAAATAAATCTACTCTCTCATATTGCCTTTTTCAATTTTAGAAATGTGATATGGGATTCTATATAAAGAGATGAAGTTTAACACACATTAAGAATTTTTCAACTTGCAAGAGTTCAAATCATAATCCATCTATTAAGGAAGGCAATTAGTTGGTTTCATTTTGTTTTGTAACATTGAGATCTCCCAAATTGGAGTGCTTCAATTGACATATTCTTGGGACCGCTGAAAAACCTTTGATGAGTAGAGGTGCAGCAAGGTGGTTTGATAATGTTTAGACCTCGGATGCTGGAGGTATTGAAATTTGAATAAATCTATCATTGAAAGTTCAATCAAAATCAAAATCAAAATTATAGGGAAATTGGGTTTTAGAGGGTTTGGGAACTGTTTAGGGTTTAGGGTTTAGGCACTATATGCATTCATACTTTTGGAAACCCCTGATGATTAGGGTTGCATGGAGGTGATTTCATAATTGATAGGTAGATCTAAGTTGCAGGAGATGTTGAATTATCAGTCATTTTCATCATTGGCAAATTCAGTGAGGAACAAAAGTTCAAATTTGAATGGAAAAGTCTGAAATCCAATTTCCTTTTTCAAAATTTTCATTCTTGATTTTGGTTACTTGAGAGATCATGTTTCAATTGAAGATTTCTGAATTGGTTCTGAAATCCAAGGCAACCCACCTGAGGTAAGGTACCATACTACGAGATTTTAAAACCTAATTAGGTTTAGGGTTCTGGAAACATCACAATTGTTGGGTTATGGAGAAGAGGAAGCGCTTGTAGGATTGTTTGCTTGACTGCTGTTGGAGATCCAGACGATGCGGTATCAAAGAATCAGCCCTGGTAAGATTGTAGAATTAGAGTTTCTGTGAGTGGAATCTGAATCATGTCGCAATTGCTGGGTTGTGGAGAAGAAGAAGATCAGGAAGCTTTTAGGAGGATATTGTTTGCTGGACTTATTCTGGAGATCCAGACAATAATGGGGTATGGAAGAATCAGCTCTGGTAAGGTTGTCGAAATTTTTGGGTTCTCAATCGTCCATCACATTGCTGGGTTCTGGAGAAGAAGAAGAAGAAGCTTATAGGGTTCTTTGCAAGTGAGTTCCTCTTTTGTGCTTCTGCTTTTCTCTCAGGCAGCATGGATCTTGGGGGTTCAGAAAAAGGTTCTCTTTGTCTTTCCATGTGAGAGAATTGGGTCTGTTGGTAACAAACCTCTCTGACATTTATCTCTGCCCTCCTTTGCATGCTCTCTTTGATGAAGATTTTCCAGTGTTCATGGGATAGGGTTTGCAGTTGCAGGCTTGAATGAGAAATTACTATTTAGAGACTTCTCTGCAGCAGTAGTCTCTTCGGTATGGTGATGTTCACATGTTAACAATGTTCTGCAGTTCATGATGATTTTTACAAGTGTGGTTGCTGCCAATTTGGAAATTTTTCATCAGGATGCAGGTGACAAGATTTGTCACACAAAATCTAGTGAAGAAACCATGGTTGTGCCTCTGTCTAAGGTCTGTCTCAGGAGCTTTTATTCTGCATTCAAATCCTCCCCTACACAACCTTCAATCTCACAGCCATTGAGATCATGAGTTTGCATCCTCTTCTTTCTCTAGCTTTTGTGCTCCCCTAGTTGTACTTCTGGCTTAATCAGGGCATGAAAGCTGTACTAGTGAACTCTGCCTGATTTCAACTTGAGCTTCATGTTACGCTTCTCTGAATAGTAGACTGAGAAGTCCTGTTTGTAAGCCTAGTTGAGACTATGAAGATGCTGCACAGAAAGCTGTTGATTTTGATGATTGGAGGGACTTGGAAGCATGGATTTTGCAGTTGGGAAATATAGGAGCAATGGCCTGTGCAAAGGTTGAATAGCGCCGTTCTCCCTCCCTGAACATGTTATCCTTCACATAACCAACATCCTGACATCTTATTGGTAATCTTGTAACCAGTGAGTAAACAAGCAAAATAAAAAAGGCCAAGGGGATGAGGAATTGGGTGGTAGGCTGATTGTGGCACCTGCTCTCTAAGAAAAATGTGCAGATACAGCAGAGTTCAATGAAAAGGAGGAGCTTGGTTTGTAGTGTCCATATTGCTTGCCAAGACATCTCTCCACCACCATGTTCATTTGTCTTTAGCAATAGTCCATGAACAACTCATCCCACTCAGCAACAAAGAGAAACTGAAATTTTTGTACAATATGTGATAAACTTCTGAGACTGATGAACTTCTCAAAAGTTCATGTGTTCTCCAAAGATCAAATTGGACACTTCCTTCCATAGTATGAGTGGAAAACCTTAATCCAAAATCCTTACGAAGAAGTTCAGAAGTTCATGAAAAAGTTTGCAAGAACTACCTATTTACAAGCTGCCTTAGACTTCTGGACCTGTGAAATGGTCAGACATCATGCACCTGCCCCTTAATGTCTTTGTTAAACACAAGGGTTTGACTCACTGAATTCCATGGCAAATTTGGTGTCATTACCACATGACTGCTGACAAAATATACCTGTGGCTGGAGTGAAACAAAAACCACCAACAGATGAAAACTCCATCTTTATCATGGAGAAACCTTAACTCTTTTTATGTTAGGTCGAACTTGTAGAATATCATCTGGAATAGTATCCATGTTTGTTTGCACTTGTTGAATCTCTTCCAGAACAGTATCAGTCTTTGCTGTCTGTTTGTGATTGATTAAGATTTTGTACTTATTTTTGCTTTTCAATCCTTCCCAAAATTGAAGAAATTCTTCTCCTGTCATGTGTGATAATGCAATCTTCAATGCTTTGTGGATTTGTCCAGCATCATGTTCATTATGAGCAGGGGCTTGGACAATTCCATGGTACATGATCAATCAGACAACCAACAAGACAATGCTCACTAAGTTTGACCTCCATCCAGCAAATGGACAGTGATTGGTAAGAGGTATCAAAGACTGCTGCCAGCAGCCTTGCAGTGTTTGTAATATATCAAAGAAAAAACTCAATGGGAAAGAGTGAGATTAAGATGGAACAGATCCCATTATCAGACCGGAAAGAGAGGGCAAAAAAAACTGGCTTCATGCAGTAGTGCTCCTTCATCAATCAATGCCTTGAACATAGGTTGCAGAAACTCAAATCTACACAGAGAAAGCACACACAATTCAATAGCAAAAAGTCAGGAGTCTACTATGGCAGACAACTCTGGAGATGCCTGGATCCATAAATGATGGCACGGGGAAGTTGGAACTCTGGAAGACAAGACACATAAATTCTGGCAACAGGGAAGTTCTCCAGCGCATATGTGAGGCAAAATGCATCTCAACCCCGAAACCAAATCAATCTTTGAAGAAATATGACAACATGCATGATATTGTGTTCTTAACACCAGAATTCAAAAGGAAGAACAAGTAGAAGAAGAGGAACATATTCTTCAACATGACTTGTGCAGTTTAGGGTTTTTGCTACAAGAAATATATAAATTTGGTAGCCAAGAGGAGCTAGCTCACCGTTGTTGTGGCGTTAGCCTTCTTCATGCCCTCTTCTTCTTCTTCTTCTTCTTCTTCCTCAAGAGCTCGCTCACCATTGTTGTGGTCGTGTCTAAACCCTAAAAATTCAATTTCTGAATCTCCTCCCGCACTCCTCGTCCGGCTGACCACACTACTGCAAGCAGCAGAAAGCTGCGATCAGAACGAACGCAAAGACGATCTGGGAAAACGTCCTCAACGAAGCAAGGGACAATGCACGAGACGCGCGAGAATCTAGGGTTTGGTGATCCTCCTCCTCGCCTCCCCCAGCGATCCTTGGGGTCCGCCGTTTCGCCATTTACTCGCCAAAAACCTCTCATAGGCGGAGAAATGAGGAAATATAAATTTTTAGCCAATAAGAACCCGGAGAAATGGTGTTTTTTTTGTGGCTATTCGAAACCTCCAGTCGCCTAGACCACCCCTATCCTTCGACCCGGGAAGGAACCGGGCGACCCGTCTTGTCTTCCTCCCCTGGCGAGGGCTGTGCCGCGGAGAGTGAGTGCTACCGCACACAGAAGACCCTCGCGGAAAACGGAGCAGCCAGCGAGTTCTTGCGCGTCTTGGATTCTCTCGTCTGTCGCGGTATTACGGGTTTCGTCGCTTTGGCTTCTCGCGGATTTGGCTTGGTCCTTTCTTCTTGTTGCGTTTTGTAGGTTTTTTTTGGCTCCGTTTGGTTCCGCCGTTCTCGTGATCGGGGGTTTCGATCTCGGAGGAGTTTTCATTGAAGTGCAAAGAAGTAGTTAGGAGGATGAGGAGGATGCCGGAATTTGACAAGAGCACGTAATGTCTCTCAGATTTTTTGTCTGTTTTGTTTTTTTTCGCGAGAGGATTTGGAATTGGTGAAGGTATAAGAGAGGAAAGGAAGGAGAGAGAGAGAGAGAGAGGAGGAGGAGGAGGAGGAGGAGGAGGAGAGCATGGAAGGGAGTCTACCATCATCCAAGCAGCAGCTGTTGTCTGGGCGGCTGCAGGGACTGAAGTTCATGCAACGAGCCAGAAAGAGGGAGGAAGCCTTGCAAAAGCAGCAGCAAGAGGAGGAAGAGAGTAGTGTGGAGGATGACAGCCACTGGGTGGCACCAGGTCACAATACGGCAGCTGCTTCCCGCAAATGTGTAGTCATTGTGGAAGGGGATCCCAAGCCCAGTGCAACCCTAGGCAGGATGTCCTTCCAGAACTTCAATCCAGCAGTGGAAAAGATCGTTGAGGAGGTGGAGATGAGACGACAAAATCTCAGGTAGGGACTATTTCTCTCTCCTTCAACCTATTTCATCCTCATTGCCCTCACAGCTTTGGTTGAGGATCTTCTTTTGCAAGTGGAGATTGCTCTCCAGTTATCGAATCTTCTTCTCAGAACTTTGCCATACTGAAACTCAAATGGGAGAGGCTCTATTGGCTTATGTTGGTATGTGTACTTCTCCACCTTTGAGAGCTTGCAAATGGAAATAGAAACTTGGGGTTTGCTTGGAACCAGAGCATAACATTCTGGAAATTTCTTCTTATGTCTCAAGCATTGAACTCATGCTTGTCAAGAACAATCTTGTGTTTTGTCCAGGCAGGGGATGAGCACTGCAAATGGGGAGATGTCAAGAGAACTCAGCACAAAATCACAACAAGAGAAAGAATCTGCAGCAGCAGCAGCAGTGTATGCTAATGATGAACCCTTAAGAAAGAAGCTGAAAACTGAGAAAATTGTTGTTGTCAAAACAGAAGCAGCCACCACTGTTGTGATGACAGCTATGCCCAGTGTAAAGCAAAGTGAAAAGATAGTTGTGGACAGGCACTCACAGCAACTGGACAGCAAGCAAGGGTTCCAAGGAAGGGATCAGGGTAGGAATCAAGGAAGGGATTGGCGGCAATTAAGGCCACCTGGCCGTGAAGCACTGTGATAATTTGGTCAGGGAAGTTTGAGGAAAGCAGCTCAGAAGTTTTGTTGAACCACTGCTCAAATTGCAAAGCTTGGACTGGCATACAGCAACTTGCAAGCGGTGGTACCAATTCTGAGCAACTGCTGCAGGAAGGGCTTTCTTGTTGTTGCAGCAACAGTTCCATATATGCATGTTGGTGGAGAACTAACATCTCTCTGAGTTGCTCCAGCAACTGGCAGCAAATTGGAAGAGAAGCCTCAGCCAGTTTTCTGCAAGTCTTTCATAAGAACTCTCCCATGAGACACAGCCTTGAAGAGAAGTGTTTGTAACCCTTTTTCTGTCTGATATGATCTTGTGCAGAGTAAGAAAACAAAGCAGAAGCAAGACAAACCAAAGGGTGATCTCCAACTTAGACATGAGCTCTTTTTAATGCACATGAGAAAAGATTGTGAAAACAAGATAGATTTATGCTGTTGAAAGATTTGCAGAATCATGTATTGGCAATAAAAAATCTCTGCTTTTCATCACACCATGTAACCCAGCTTGCAAATTTGTTTGATGAGTCGTCGTTCTTCTTGCTGGATCTTGTAGGCAACAAATCTTCTGTGACTGGCTCTGCTTCTTCTTGTTCAGAGCTATGTCTTGCAATACATGGTGTTGCATTCTGTTGCAGATATATCTCAAGCCCGGCCATCAGACAGAGGTACACAGCTTACAGATCCAAAGTCTATTGTTGGGCATCTGTTTCTTCTGCTCTCAAGCAGACTACAGTATCACCTTTCTAAGAGTGCCACAAATCCACACCAGATGGTTTCTGACATCTGGGTCAGTTGTGCTGCTATCTCACTTATCAGAATTCTGACATTCAGAAGTCTTGTCAATCTGGCCCATTAAATCCATGGGTTTTATAGACAGAAGGATGTCAGTTTTGTGTAGTGGAGACCACCTGTTACTTTTGATATTGTGGTCTCATAGAAGATTAATTGCAATCTTGTGTTCAGTAATTAAGCATTCTGCATGAGAAAGGTCTGAGAAGTATATTCATGAAAAAGGCTTTAAGTGTGTATTTTGTGCAGCAGAAAATAGTGATACATTCTGCATCCAAATTCCATAGCAGGGCACAGTAATGTCATGGCCAGCATTCTTGCTTTCAAGGGGTGAAAGGTGTGTATTCTCCGTGCCATGTACATAAGAACTTTGAAATTTCTAGAACAAGAGAAATGCAAGAAAGGAAGCTAATGAGATGAAGAGTGGTGGTGTACATGTTCAACCAAGACTGAAAGAAAGATGATGGTTTATGACAGGAAAGGAATCTGCAAGCATGGTGATCCTTCACATCCTATTCCACCCTTGTACATCAATTAGGACTGTGTTTAGTTGTATGTGGCTCAGTCCATCTTCTCTGGTCAGCTCCTAACATCTGCCTTGATTTTGTTTGGAGGCCTTATAATTGATGTGACGCAGTCTCCCTTCCTGCCATTCTGTTTTTGTCTAAGGTTGTTCCTTCACACTAGTGGTAATGTGTGCAGAAGCTTTATGTTCATAGTTTTGTGAAGTTTTCCTGCTATACAGAGTCACAATATTTTCAATTTCTGTAGTAGATTTTGGTACACATTTGAGAACTGATATAAATTCTGAACATCATGGTAGATTGTTTTGTAGAGAGGAAGCAAAACTTGTGATGTGGACTTGGATCTGTATCCATCAATGTGGCTGTGGATATTATTGGTGCCATGGTTTTGGGTGGTGGTGGTGGGGGCTTGCTTGCTTGCAGCTGGAATGGACTGGCAGACTTCATATGTCCATCAATCCATCCTGTCAAGTTAAAAGCATAAAACACAATATCATCAAGCCACAGACAGGTGTGTGCAGCACACATGTTTTTTTTTCCCCCCCCTTTTGTAATATACAATGACTTTGTAGTTTGCAATGAGTCCTAGAAATGCCAAAATGCTAGGAGCTACAAACCTGTGTATACAACAGAGTTTGTTGTTCATGATGATTTTGAAAATGCAATGCAATGCTGAGAGCTTCAGAACAGGGTTACCCCCTTCTTGGTCATGAGTCAGCAGTGATGACAATGGCTATGGATTGGACAATGGATGCTTGGTGATGGGCCTGCCACCAATCAATGGGTGCTTGGTGGTGGGCCTGTCACCAAGCTCCCAGTAGCCATCATCATTATTCTCTTCTCTTGGACTAGGGTGGTCAGGACTTGGTGTGTACTTGGCTGCAAAAACGTAGTCCTCTAAAGAAGTTAACCCACTCAAAGCTCAGTCCTCCAGGATTGACAGTTTACAAGCTGCAGTTGCTTACCTAAGTTAGTGCCATTCTAGATTAGTTTGCTCTAGTACTCCTTAGAGGAAGTACTGATATGTGAAAAATGAATTCTTTCCTTTTGGGAAAGAGTTGCACTGGTGCAAGGAAGAAAACTATGTTTAATTGGGTAAGGTACCTAGAGCTTCTCCAGTTGTCACTTGTACAGTGGTTGAAGTATGTGCTAGAATTTTACCCCAAAATTCTATGTTGATGCATAGTTCTCCACCTCTAATGCATAGATGTCACACCCACATTGGTTCAAGATCAAACCAAAATTTTCTTCCCCAGATCCTGCACAGATGTGAAGTCTCTTCCCTCTGGACAGCAGAGCCACTGAAAATCATAATTCAACTACGAACAACAAGCAACAAGTCAGCAATGTGAATGGGAGGTTTGTCTACAACGGGTTCTAGAAGTCTATGAACAAGAAGTTAGCAATGGGAATGGAAGGTTCATCTGCAAGGGATACTAGGAGTCAAGAGGTTACTTCTCTAGTTCTGTGGTGCACACTGCCATGATGTGTTGTTGTATCACAATCACATTTGCCTGTAAAAACCAAACCCAACATTTACATTGCCAGAGGTGGGACTAAAAGAATTTTCCACCCCTTCCAATCAATGTGCTAAAGCATGTCCTTGGTAACTAGTTTGTTCCACAGCAACTGAACCAGTTGGCCATGGACTGATATTTTCACAAGTGCCAACTGAAAATTTTCCTTTTTTGAAAGAAAAAGAATTTTGTGAAATGAAATCAGAGAATCTTTTCAATGTTTTATTCTTAATAACTTAGGCACAAAAATTTACTTGTAGGGAAAATCACAAGGTGATGGTTATTGAAAAACAAAAACTCAAAAATATATAGACCAAAACATATTTGAAGTGTTTAATTTTTTTCAAAATAAAAAAGCAATATGGAAGATCCATCATTTAAAATAAAATTTACTATTATATATAATGTATTAAGTTGTGTCATTTCATCTAAAAACTAAAAAACTTGGATTGCAAGTTTGAAAGCCCAATGAATTCATCAATTGTTGGCATAATATTATTAGTGTAGTTACAATATTCATGATCACCCAACAATTAGATAGGCAACTATATTGACACCCTCTTGAAATAGAAATCCAACTAAAGAACATGAATTTAGGTATGTAGTTGAACAATGCCAAGATCCCCATTATCATTTTTCATATATGAAATGAGGCTTCAAATATTTGACAATGACTTCATAATGGACATCAATTTCCCTCGCCAATGGCAATCCAATCAACATTAACCGCACTTGAGATGCAAGGTCCAACCATTGAACTAAGTATTATTTGGCATCCTTGAATTAAAAGACCCAATGAAAATACCACTACACTTGGAATTTCGAAGGACCTTGATTGATTCGTCATCAATGAACAACCTTTAATCTTCTATCCCATAATTTAATGCTTGACATACAAAATACACATGTTTCAGATCCTTAAAATAATAATATGTTTCTAAAGTGAGTTGACCTAACATCCTTGTGCATTGTTCACATCCCCAAATGAAAACAAATTGATCAACAAATATTTGTGGCATTAGTAAATGAAAAACTTACATCACATTTTCCAACAACATATAAGACCAAATTGCAATATAATTTTTTTGAACACTCAAGGAAAAAGATGTTGCACTATACTTCTTGCTTCCACTTTGGTGATGTCAATATTGCTCCCCCTCACATGACAATTCCCTTCAAAAATATCACATTATGGAAAATAACACATGACATCATTCACACTAAGAATCAACTAATTTTTGGGGATACTAAAACATGAATGAAAACATTTGTGCAAACCTTGGGTGAGTGGAGATGGACATAAATAAACAACCTACCCAAAAAAAATGATAATTTAACAAAAATTTATAAAAATCGGAACAAAATCCAAAACATAGAGGGATAATACAAAATGTTTACCTTGAACATCCATAGAGAACTTATAAAACAAAGTTAAGAAACTAGATTCAAAGCATACAAAACACCACATGGTGATCACTATGTGGTTTTGATTCTAGAGGATTATAAGTGTGAACAAAGAAGTACATTAAGCAACCACTAGACGTTGTAGTTGTGAAGGGTTAAAAATATGTACATAGTAGAAATAGGCCAAGAGGAAGTAGGAAGTTCAACGTAACTTGGCCACCAAATCAAGAAAATGTTGAAAATACAAACCTTGAAAACAAAAGTTAGATTCAACATTTGTAGTAATAACTTTTCATTCATTAAGTTTAATGGTTTAAAGTATTTGAAAGGACAATTTTTAGGAAGTTAAAAGTGCAAAAAGAGTAATTAAAAACAAATTACCATTATTTTTTCATTTTCAAATTTGCATATATACAATATGGAACATCACATCTACTACTATAGTTCACAAATAATATGTTTCATATTGTTTAAGATAATCCTAACTAATACTTCTGATACTACCAAAGGGACTATCATGTACAAAAGTGGAAACAACACATCTAGAAATATAAAAAGATTCCAAGTAAAGGAAAACAATCTTGAACAAATAATCATTATCCCCACAAAAATCATCAAAAGATTTTTAAAACATGGCACTAAACAACTGGGTGATTGCAAACTAAGGTAACTCATTTCAGTTGGATGCTCCACTCCCTAAAAGTCCATATGGTAGTGTTAAAATGATAATATATTTTGATATCATTAATTTAGTGGAGAATTACATGGTGGTTAATGAACTAAAAAGTACATATGAAGAATAGCCATTGTAAACAAATTTTTAATGTACATGTTACAAAAATAAAAATTGAAATTCACCCAAAAATGATTATGATATGGACTTATGAAAATATAGTTCATTTTAAGGCATCCAAAATCTATAACTTTTTGTTGGTTAAATTTTTTCTAGCAATTTTTTTGCATATATGGTTTTTTTTTTAAACATGTCATATATTGAGTCCCTATAAGATATCTCAAATATAATTCATATAGAAAAATGCATGTATATGGAGGCACAAACAACAAACCAATCCATATTTTTCAACTTTAAAAATTCATTACTATATATTTGGTGTATATATGTTGCAATCTTTTTAATAAATGTCTTGTTCTTCATATTGACAATCAAAATCTAGCCACAAATTTGGAAATTTATTATTTTTATGCCATGTTAATAGCATTTAAATGCGCACCACTCTACAAAAAACTAGATTATGACACAAAAAATGAACCATACCTTGTAACCACCCAATCCATTAAAGAAACTTTTACAAGGCATATTGTTTACAAGTAATGTATTTTTGACATGAATGCCATGAAACTTTTTTTTTTTAATTCAAGGTTTTTGTGAAAAACAAGCTTGTTAGGATTAATTGATAAGAAATTAATGTATTGCATGCAACACTCTTGACCACGTATTCTAAATAGATCAATGGTAATTTTTGTTTCACACCAAGTTTTATTCAAATAATTACTGATGTTGTGATGTTGAGCTATGGACCAAAAATATAGAATGAATTACATTATACACCTTTTGAATAGTTCCTTCAATTCAAGCCTCATAATGAAGGTGCAAAATGGAGTTATTTGATGTCAAGTTAAAAAGTTATTTTGAATCACCTCAAAGCATGTTGCGAAGAGAACTCCAATGATGTCAAAAATAACATATAAAGGACTCACCTCTAGTGAAAGTGAATGAAACACTTGTGTATTGATTGCAAGACTTAAAATTGGAAACATCTCATCAAAATATGGTTTACTAAAAGATCATGAAATTGACAACTCCACATCTTATGTCATCTTACCAAACAACTCACCTTTTACCTACAAAACCAAGAGGAATTAAGATAATCCACAAATGGAATTACCATATAAATAGATTCAACCATCCAAAAATATTTTAAAAAGAAAAGGAAATTTTTAATTTTTATGGATGTGAACTAATTTCTATAGAAACTAGTGTTACATTTGTTGATGCATTTTTTAGACAATGCCATGTAATAGCCATCATCTTCAACAATACTTCTGATGGTGCCAAAGGAATTGTCCTCAACAATGTGGGGACATTAAGCCTAAAGTAATGAATGATTCCAAGTATAATAAAATAAATTCCCATGAGGTAATTTTCTTCCATTCATTTGTCCTCATAAAATTGAAAGAAAATTTCTTTAAAAGGAAGATTATGGCAACATCTATAAGGTGTTTGTTTATCAACAATGTAATTCTAAGGTGAGTAAGAAAGTACCTAGGAAAAAATTTAAATTTTTTTTAATGGTAAACAATTTTATTGTGAGTCTTAAGATTGTTGTGTTTGAAGGTGTTTTTATTGAGAACTTGTAATATATGCTTGTGAATTTTGCATAAATCTCAACCAATAATCCTTTAAGGATTGATCATTATTTTCACCCTTTTCATGATTTTCATCAAGTACATTTCCATCTTATGAAGTTGAGCTCAAATTCATAAGTATATTGTAAATTGTTTTATGCATTTAATGAAGAATTCCTTGAGTGTAGGCTTCAAAATGACCATCTTGTTAAAGATGATATAATAACATAATTAAGTGGCAAAATCAATAGGTGATTAATCATGAAATATCATTTCCCAACAAGTACACCTTTTAAGTCAAAAACTATGTGCAAAGGACTCACCTTAAGGTCCTATGCATCATTATAATGAGGAGATTTGAGGTTTTCAAATTTGACTAGTTGAAGATTTGAGCCTGTATCTTTTTCACCAATGTCAAGGACAACTAGAGGCAATTTTTCATTTTTCAAAACATCAAGTTCTACAAATGGGCATAAATGCAAGTGGGGATGCTAGAAATGGAGATAGGGATGGTAAATATGGTAAAGAGGATGGCAAAGATGGAGGTAGTAACAATGTCCTACCTCTTGATTCCAAGCTTTCAATTTTTTCTTTTCCAAATAATTGAATAACATTCTTGTGAATTCCACCAACGCCATAATGAGATCCTACTTTTCCCTTAATTGTCTGAATCAAATCATAAATGTTTTGAAAAGAAAGTCATTTCAAAAACCTCATCAAATTTTTACCGAACTTCAAACAAATGAGTCAATAGACTTGGTTGAACATCAATTTCAATATTGATGTGACCAAATTTCAACATTTTCCCCTTACATTGATGTCAAAGGCCACATAAGAGAAATTCTTAAAATTCATCACTAGAACTCAAGTTCACCCATCCTCCTATTCCAGCATGGACATCAACCATAGGAGGAAAAACAATTCTATTCATCCTTGAATTCTCTAAGCAATAAATTTGAACATGATCTCTACCTATCAAAAAAAGAATAATGTAAAAGTGTGACAAATTCATAATTTTAAAAAAATCCCACAAATATTTAAACTTAAATTGATGATTACATTGGCTTAAGTTCTAGAGGCATAGGTACCCCCACATGGTGGCCACCAAGTGTTTTATGCTAGAAGTAGAAAGACCACTTAATGACCACTAGGTTGTTTTCCCTCTAAACATATAGGTATAAAAAGCATTTGGCAGCCACCAAGTGACTTTCCTTTCATACATAAAGGTAGAAAGACCACTAGACACATTTTCCCTTTAGACACATAGGTATAATGAACACCTAATGGCCACCAAGTGGTTTCCCCTCAAGAAAGAGATGTAGAAAGACCATTTGGTGGCCACCATGTGGTTTTCCCTCTAGATTCAAAGGTACAAAAAACACTTGGTGGCCAGTAGGTGGCTTCCCATCTTAGCAAAGAAGTAGAAAGATCACCTAGTTGCCACCAAGTAGTTTTCCTTTTAGACACAAAAGGTACAAAGAGCACATGGTAGGCACAACTAGATAGTTTCCCATCTAAATAGAGAGGTAGAAAGACCACCTAGTGGCCACCAATGGCTTCCCCTTTAAACCAAAAAGTAGAAAGATAACCTAGTATTAACCACCATGGGGTTTTCTCTCTAAACATAGTTACAAAAAGAGCACCTAATGGCCACCAAGTTGTTTCCATTCTAGATAGAGAAGTATTAAAACCAGATTTGATTACTAGGTTGTTTCTTATAATCATGGCATAGACATAAAAAGAAGATATGTGACATACCAAAAATGTAGAAGATTTTGACATCCCATGATGTGATGTTAGACATGAATAAAATATAAAAATGGTTATTTAAATAAAATAAATCAAAATGTTATGATGGGTCATTTTTTTACGACTATGCATTCATTAATCCAATGTACTATTGCAATTGTGTTTAATTATTTCATAGGACTCAAATTTCTTTTAAGAAAAACAAAATTGACATTTTATTTAAAACCTCTCATTCAAGGATTATCTATGGAATTAAACCTATTGAGTGGGTTTCATCTAAGGATGGTATTGAGGATGATTCAAAAGGTGTACAATAGCTATCAAGATTTTGCAACAAAATTCTACCAATGGATGAAGTGGTGATTGTAGTGGTCTCTTTTGTTTCATCTTGTTTTTTATGTCTAGTAGTCATTTGATCATATTAACTTTTTTTTCTTATGGATTGGGATGAAGGCTTTCTACTTTATTTTGCTAACTACTTGGGCCTAGCATGTGGAGTTTTTGGCATGGGGTTTTTGGTGATGGATAGAGGACCTCTATTCTTGACATTTCTTGCTTTAATGTCAATCTCTTATGTGGCGTCCTCTCCTTCTTGGGTGGCTTCTTCTTGAATGGTTCCCCCTTCTTGTGTAATTTCATATGGCCTAATTCTTCATTCCTAGGTAGCTTCATATTTTTCCACATGTTGTCTATCAATTGTTTGATTGAAGCATATGGAAGTAAACAAATGTAATTTCTTAAATCCATTCACTTTAGCATTTCAATCATAAGGTTAAAAATCCTTCATTTTTTTCCCTACATTGAAAAAAAGGGACTAAGATTCGATAATGGATTGTAGTTTATAAACATCATAATAACGAAATAAAAAATGATGTAAATGTAAGGAAATTTTACCAAATAGAGGTGAATCGTGAATCCTCCTCCATAAATGTTTAGGTAGCCCATTATTATTTTTTTACTTAAATCCATAATTGTCTTCAACGCTTTAAGATTGATTTCCTAGTTGTATAGTCAACAATTTTTTGGAAATGCCATTCCAGTGCTAACCATTAATGAATGAAATTTTTTTGACCAAACAAGTCGATTTTCACAATGATCTCAATTTAGTTACAAAAGAAATAGGTATAAAAGAATACAAAAGATCTCATAATTGTATCATTTTGAAATGGCACCTTTGCATCAATTGCCATATATTACCCAAACTCCATTTGGAATTTGGTGGAAAATTAGTATTTGTGTACTATTGAAAAAAGATGAAAAAATGCATCATGATTGCAATGACAAAGAATAATTTGAAAGTTGACCTTACAATTGAAAAGGGTAAAAAATAGGCATTCCCAATCTGTACCTTTCCAAACATGAAGTTTCTTTTATGGGGCATGAATTGTCAACACCACAACAATTCTTGAAGGAATGTCAACAATTAGCAATTTATTTATGCCTACATCACTATTGATTATAACCTTAATGCAGCCAAATTACGAAGGGTCACATATTTGTAATGAATGTCTTATAGGATTATTTCAACTTTTATGGTGGTTAGGTCCATGTTTTCAATCCATCTTTGAAGCATATTAGTAAACTGCTATGGTGGTGGAGCCTTTGAAGGATTCAACCTTGTTTTAAACTTGTAAACATCCTTGTTAAACTCACTATCTAGAAGTGTAAACAACATATTGTTGTACCTATGCCTCCTTTCCTTTTCATGCCAGTTTTCCATTATGTAGAACATAAGGTTTATAGATGTAAAAATTGAAAACCCATAAAAGACCATAATTTCATGGTAGATTTTTTGTTTGTTTCTTACATTTCCAACAACATTTGTTCATTATCTATGTGTTCCACCTTCAAATTTTGTTGATCAATCATGCAACATCATATATTGACTCAAGAGCCTTTTTGCAAGTCAAACAAACAAAAATTCCTATAGCCCCACGAACAACTAAACATCAATTTCCCAATTGGTGCGAGTCCCATCTAAAATATTTTCGTTCTCCCATTTCACATGAATCCTTTCCCACAATGCATATGTGTTGTTTAATAGTATCAACATTGTATAACATTTTTAATTGACTTTACTTTAGAAAGACAATTAGTAGATTAGCTCCAAAATCTTGCCACCCATTTCAAATCTCAATTAACAAGTAGCCTTGTTGAAAAAATATTAGAAAGGAAAAATTTGGATATTATTTTCTTCCTTCCATGCCAACTATTCAATCAAACTTTGTATGCATTGAACTTCTTTCAATTATAGTTAATAATATTCTTAGATGGACAATTGTATTCAATCCACATTTGCTGAGTGTGTTCCAAGCTCTCTCAATATGTTGGTGTTGTTTGCCTAACAATGTTGAAGCTATTCACAACAAATGATAACTTGCATAATTTTACAAAGTTTTCACTTTAAACAATGATAATTTGAAATTATGCATAATTTGTCCGAATCTTTTTGAAGAATGCATTTAATGCAAATACGTCCTAAAAGCATTTAGACAAACATTAATAAATTTCATTTTCATAACAAAGCTAAATTGAAATCTTGAAAGTAAAAAAACATGTAAATCCCAACTTACCTTTACAACTTTGATAATGTTTTGTCCAAGTCATCACAAACTTCTCGTCGCATGATTTGATAGTGGAAATCATGCGAAAATCATTTTTTCACGAGTTCATTTTTTTGCAAATGGATGTCATGCGTCTAAAACACATATAAATAAGATTTTCAACTGATTGAGAATATTTCATCTACTTATACATGCATCATTGGTGTTTTAGACATATGACATCCATGTGTAAAAAACATGAACCCATGAAATAATAAATTTCGTGCGAGTTTTGAACAAACTAATGAAGTTGATAAGTTTGTGATGTTAATTAAAGGAAGAAATTTGAATCTTGAATCTCCTCCCAATTGGTTGGTTGTTTCTTTACAATAAAATCAAGATTAGTAGGGTGAATTGAGCAAACAAACATCAACATCACAAACTTCCCATCCCATAATTTGGTAATGGAATTCATGTGAAAATCATTTACATTTTGCACACAAATGTCATGCGTTTAAAACCCAAATGATGCACATATAAATAAGATGAAATATTTTCATCCATTCTTATTTTCATGGGGTAACCCTAAACCCCACAAGAGGTATGTTTTTTTCCCTTTACAATCAAACCTAGAAAACAAAAAGTAGGCTAGGTCATAAAATGATGGAAATGCATGTTCTCCTATCATTACATTAACATTGATTGGATCATCGAAATTTACGAATTAATCTTGCCAATCTAGATTTCTATATATTATTGTTGTGGAAGCTATTAATGTGATTTTGAAGCTATAAGATACTAGAAGAGGTGATAATGCACTCAAATTTGCAATGGCCAACTTTTCTTGCATTTTTCTTACTTGTGTAATTACATGTTTAGCTACCTAATGATAGTATTAGATAACCTTTTGCTATAAACTTTGTTTATTTCTAAAATTCTAAATTCCTTGAATCACTAGATTGGTCCTTTACTTTCATGCATGTTTTTATCTTTTGATGTTGGTCTTAACACTATAGTAGTAGACATTGAAAGATTTAAGAGACTAATTTGGAGTTCATCTAGCACATTTGTTGGTAAGTTGGACATGTTTTTCCTGGTTGAAAAGATTAAATGATTTGATGAACTTGAAGCATGATTGAAGCATTTTGGAATTGAAATTATAATGCTTTTGTTTTGGTGGGAAATATCATTGGTTGTAGGTATAGGGATCTATTTGGTGGTCCTCAAAATTATTCATAAATTTTGCATTGTAGTATTCAAAGCCCACAACATGTCCTTTGATTATTTCGTTGGATTGTTACAAGGTGCATAAATGCACCTTCCGCCCCAAATTTTGAATTTGCATTACAACTTAGCTAGGGTTTTAACTCTTTTGATGATGTTGTACCCATTTCACTAAACAATTTATATCACACTATAAATTGTAATGTTCATAGATTTGCCCTAGGTCACAACTTAAACCAAACACTTAAAGCCCCATGAATTGTTTTTTAAAAGATTTTTATTATGTTGTGTGCATTGGACTATGAAACATATAAACCATTGAACACACACTTCACATAGTGATTTATTTTTTAATAATTCTATGTTAAATAAAATCCTTTACAAATCAATTATCATCCCATGCATTGGGATATTCCCAAATTTGTGTGCATTGGAATGTGACAACCCAAACCCATCACCAAACACCTTTTCTAGATGACCCCTAGGGGGGACACTTAGTGTAAAGTTTGGGATTTGTGTGCATCAATTGACCATTTTTAAAGGGGGTATTAGATAATTGTCCAACCTATTTTTTATCACCATATTATTGTCTAATTATCTAATATATATATATATATATATATATACATATTAAAACCACCCTACATTAATTATAATCCATTGCTTTAGATTATTACATACCATATATTATAATTAAATTGATTAGTTGAATAAAATGCACCCTATTTTTTAACTAATTAACTTATAATTGGGCGTAAGTACAGATATATGAACCAAAAACCATGTTGGATAGTGGTGAAAATTGTGAACTTTTTTAACATATGTTTTTTTCTTGACATTTTAAAGTTATGTTAATCATTCCAAGTTAAGGAATTCAAATAAAAAGTTGAGGAATTAAAATTTAAAAATTAATTAAATTAAAATTTGGGTTTTGGTTTTTAAAAAGGATGTTTGAACTTGAATAAATGTTCCATCAAATGTGGTAATTTTACAAAAGACCAGGTAAAGGACTATTGTAATAACACAATTTTGATGGTAAAAAATTTTAGATGATAGCAACCTACATCCCAAGTTCAAAAATCATTCACAATTAAAAATATATGGAATTAAAAATTTTTAAATTCAAAGTATTTTAAATTTTTAAAAAATTTCAAGAATCTTTTACCACATGTAAATGGGGTGTCATGTGTATGACATACAAAACAAAGTTGTAGTTTATGATATAAGAAACCAAAAACTAAAATAGTTAACATATTTTGGTATGATTCAAAATTATGATAAATTTTTGATGAAATGTAAAATCTAACAAAATTTACACACTTTGAAAAATTCATATTTATTCAACAATGATTAACACAAAACATGTGATCTATTGGGGAAATTATGTATTTTGAATAACAAGTCACAAAAGATTTCATTCCAAAAACAATTCATATGAAAAAATGAAAAAAAATTAAAAAAGACTTGTGGTCCTTTTGTAAAGTAATCCCGTTGGCTCTTATCTACGTACTTGCACCCTATTTTTACACAACCAATATATTGCAACCTATATTTTACTCATGTATTTTCTACTTTTTTTTACTACTGTCCACATGCCCCCCCTTGGGGAGAAAACCTAACACTTCTTTTTAACAAATGGTACGTACATGCCCACATCCATTTTGAAACATAATTATATAATATACAATTTAACACTTGTTAAATGATCCTCCCAAAGTTGATAACCTCTCTAAATTGATAAAATTCTTCTCCATTGATGTTGTTTTTACAATTTTAAATGATATATTCTTATTTATAATCTAATAATTTTTCAGGAAATATTTGTTTAAGGAGGTTTAGAGATTTGTGATGAACCAACCATTCAAGGAAGTTTGTCTTGTTCCTTGATTTCAAAGACTATTATGAAGTTCTTAGAGCACCTTGTGTGCATCTTGTTATGATGGAATGGACACATCCATCATTGTTAAAGCTAAGGTAAAAAACCTTCAACTTTTTAATCAAAGTTACTAGAATAGCCATTATCTTGTCCTAATTATTATTCACCTCCTTCTATTGTTCTCAACATCCTCATAAAAAATCGCAACCATTTCAACCAAATCTTCATCTATGAATTTTTGGTGTGCTTTTTGGGTTTCCTCAATAGGGTTGAACAATATTCAATTGACATAAGATTGTACACTCCAAAAGAGTCCATTGTGATTCACAACTCTTGGTCAATTAAAGCCCCTTTTTGCAAGGTCAAAACTTAAAGGCCTTTTCAGAAGGGTTTTAATTTCATCAATTTTTTTTCATTTTGGCTTGAACTTGAATAATCCCAAAGTCTACTTCTAATTATTTTGCCTAGTTGTCATGGTTACAAATACAATAATGAAATCCAAAGAAGATTGTTTCTAATATTCTCTTTTTACCTACTTATGTTGATTACAACAAAAGGGTTTTCTATTTTACAAAAAAAACTCTAGACCTTAACTCTATAGTTCTTCTAAAAACCAATAATTGATTATTATGTAGTTTATATGCATTTCTCATAGTTATGACTTTGGCACATAATTATGATGACTAACACATGGATCCTTTTGCTTTTATTGTATTTTATTTTCATTCATATGCTTAATTACCTTGAGCAAGACTACTATTGCCTTATATTCTTGGAACTTTTTTGGATTCTAGTACCATTTACCATTATTCATAAGAATGCTTTAAACCAAGGATTTTATTTTGTGATGGTTTTTTTAAAACAACAAATTGGAAAAATGATGTTTTTGAGGTTTATTTCAAAATTTTCTTTCAAGAAAATTGCTAGAGAATTTGATCTAAGTACTATCTACATTGCTAGAGATAGATTGAATCTACACACACACACACACACACACATAGTCTCCATCAAAATATGCCATGAATTATTGCTATATATATTTTGGATGCTCACCATTGATTCTATTTCAAAACTAAAGAAAATAAACTTTGCCTTGAACATATTATTGTTCAACAAATCTTTTTTTCCCCCTTACACTACATATAATGTCCAATATTATTCATGTTTGCAATTCCAATTTCACAATTAATAGTTTTCCTCGTTTGCCAATGTGCCATAATTATACACACATTGTTGTGGACATTAAGGTTACCCTAACCATTTACCCATATCTCTCCATAAGGTAGATGTATAATTATGGTGAATATTTAGCTCTATTTTAATTTTTTTGAAGAGATTAAATGTTTGTTAATTACCTTTACTCTTACCTAGATTAATAATTTTTCAAAGCTTATATATCACTATATTTATTTTAAAATTATACTTGTTGAGCACCAATTTGGGTGCAAATTTGGACTTCATGAATTTCCCATTTCATGTTAAGTTGGAAATTCTTTGTTGAAGTTAGCCCAAAGAGAACACCAAACAAGTAAAAAGAACAAAAAAAATTCTAAAAATTGAAGAGTTCCATTGTCTTAAAATATGAATGGTAGGATTCATTTCATTTTTAGGGACAATAAAGGCGGGGCATGAAGGGAGACCGCTTGGGCTTGTTGATAGTAACTAGGAGTCAAGCTCCTTTTTGGATTAATTTTGGAAAAATAAAAAATAAAAAAATCCAATTTTAATCCTTAGATTTTAACCATGTTGAAATCTTGTTCAATTTTGTTGTTTGATTCCTTCTTTTGCCAAAACTAGTTGTCCTTGTGCCCAATTCAAGTGATTTTACAACTAAATTTATCATAAATTTGGATCTTATATGCATACACTTGGCCAACATATCTTTTGAAATGAAGAGGTGCATCCAAAGCAACCAAGCACCTTGTAGTGTTTTTGGGTTCAAATCACTATGGGATCATCCTAGATGCTACCCATGATAGCCTACCACACAAAGACATGATGATGGTCCATTGAGTCAATCAATTGCTATCAAAACACATAATCTCCAAAGTGTGTGTAAACTAGTGTTGGTTGGGTCTAGGTTTTTATTTGAACCATCAGGTTTAGGTTTAGGGTTTTTAATGAAAAGAAAGGACCCTCTAGTTCTAGGTCTAGTTAACATATGCTTGGTAAGGCCACTCAAAAATGTCTAAGGGGGATGTAAATGTCTTAGTGGAATGAAATTCTACCAAATTGATGTACCATTGAATGGGTAGGTTACTAAATGATTGAAAGGTGACAATTCTAAGTAGGCTTTATACATTGATGTCAAAAAAAAATCATCCAAAAATCATCCAAACATCCAAAATTCCCTAGCTCCAAATAGAAGGTGTGCAACCTAACTTAGACAATCAATTCTTTGTTGAAAAACTGGAACTAGAGGTTAATTAACAAAACCAACACAACATTGGCATAAACCTATTAAGGGGCTTCTGTGTTCCCAGCGGAAGGGGATGCCTTCATTTTCTTTTAGGGTTTAAGTAGGTTTTAGGGTTTGGGTGTCAATGAGATTGGTAGGTTAGGCCAAACTTACTTACTTGTGTCTCCAAAGTGGAAGGGGATGCCTTCATTTTCTTTTAGGGTTTAAGTAGGTTTTAGGGTTTGGGTGTCAATGAGATTGGTAGGTTAGGTCAAACTTACTTGTGTTTCCAAAGTGGAAGGGGATGCCTTCCTTTATTTTTAAAAAGGGATTGAGTAGATTTTAGGGTTTGGGGTGTTGATGAGATTGGTAGGTTAGGCCGAACTTACTTACTTACTTACTTGCATCTCCAAAGTGGAAGAGGATGCCTTCCTTTCTTTTTTAGGGTTTAAGTAGGTTTTAGGGTTTGGGTATCAATGAGATTGGTGATGGATTAGGCCAAACTTACTTACTTACTTACTCGTGTCTCCAAAGTGGATGGGATTGGTTTTGGGTGTGTACCCACTTTGGTGGGTATAAGGAATCGCCACTTCCGGATTGGTGTTGGGCTTGTAACCACTTTGATGGGTAAAGAATTGCCACTTCCGGTTAGTAATGAATGGAACTGGAACCAGATTTTTGGATGATCAAATCAAATGGATGAATGCCTTTTACTATAGCAAATCGCGAAATATGTACAAGGATTCGATCACAGACACCATCTAACAACATCATGATCTAGTGACAAATTTTTGCCTGCAACATAATTTGTACTCGTAATAACTTACTTTGGTTGCTGAAACATGGGGTCCGTGTCTTCTTCACATCAATCAAACACCTTTTTGATAGATTGTGTATATAACATGCATTCGCCATCAAATCTTGGTATTACTTACCAACCCACTAAGTTTATCTAACAAGAGGAGAGAAAACAAACCCTAAACCCTAACCCTAACCCTAATCTATACCCATTTTGTCCCGGCTAAAGTAAATCGGTCACACCTATCATGGACGCACCCTCAACGATTGATTGATGGTGTGTGGACAACAAACACTTTAGGGTTTTTATTCGTGTCCCAAGGCTTAACCATGGTGGTTAGCTATGTACTAACCATGATGGTTAGCTATGTACTAACCATCTACATGCGTCTACCTACTTAGTTAGTAGGCAACAAGTGCTTAATCTACACGTAATTACCTACCTACGTAGTAACCACTTACATTTCCTACTTATGAAAAAAAATCATCCGATTGAATGGCATGTTTTGTACATTCTTGTAGGTGCCACAATCAAAGTGTATATGGCTCTCCCTTTTTTGGGCAAATTTCCAACCACAAATAAATAAAATCCAGTGCATTTTGTGAAAAAAATGTACCAAAGTTGTCAGATTTCAAGGAAATTAAAATTTAAAAAAAAGAAAAAAAAAGATCTGGAACATATATTAGGAGGTCTAGAGAGACACAATAGGGTAATGAATGGATGGATGAATTCAATAATTTCAAATTTTCATCCTAATGACTATTGAAGTATGATCATTGATGTCCCAAAATGTCATCCAATCTACATAAATATGGCTTCCCATCCCAAGTAGCTATATTCCAAATTGAATTTTCAAATATTATTATGATTAAACAGCCTCTTTAATGAAGTAGAGTTTTGCTTTAACTCAAGTGATTAACAAAATAAGTAGGTAAAAAATTTGCAATGGTATATGTACTTCATCCACCTTGGATGATACATTCATTGAAACGGATGGATGATGGATGGATGGATGGATTTCTATAGGTGGTTTTTAAGGAGTCAGGTTCAGTTCTTATTTTTTTCCAATTTGTGATGTAGCCAAGCTTGAGATCATCCATATTAAGCTGATTTAGCAAAATTGGGCTATTAATAAAATATGATAAGAAAACATTTGAACATATTTATATATTTTTCGGGTACTTACTTGAACCATGTTTAGAAATCTGGCAATGTTTCAAGATTTTCTTAATTTTTAAGAAATTTGGTGATTTCCTCCAAAAAAACATTGAATTTGACCAAAGAACATTCAAATAATGAGATCTTTAAATTACAAAACTTTAAATGAGTTATGGAATTTTGTCATTGGAAATTCAATAGAAAATCTGAAATCAGTCTTTTTTTTTCTAGGGAACTTGGATTCCACAAAAACTTTTATATTTTGTAAAAATGCATTACAATATATCTTCAATGGCACACACCATGCAACCTACTATGGTTTAAATCACAAAATATGGATGTAATTTAGACATGAGAGTCGTTTGTTATTTCATCCATATTCCATACATTTCTTCCACACATTATGGATGAGTGGGATAGTAGCTAGGAAGGTAATTTAGTCATTGGGCCTTATGGACTTTTACATAATTGATTCATGTAATATAATGCATTACTTTTTTTTAAAAATCTTATTAAAGTTAGTAGGAAGAATCAAATAGTTTTTTCCTTGTTTTTCATTTTATCCTAAAATAGTTAATTTTCATGTTTACTTGTGATTATGTTCCTATATCAAATATTTTGTGAATTGTCTTTACCCTAGTTTTCTTAATTATTTATGGTTGTACATTTTCACGCCATACCTTTGTTTTTACATATTTTCATGACTTCCATGTTTTAATTTGCTTTCAAGTTGTAGAATATTTCTTTGGGAATTGTATTTCATTTCAAGAGGTCAAATTGTTATTTTTACCCTTAAAAAGAAAACCCCCTTCAAACAAATCTAACAAAAAAAAATTTTAAAAATTGTGAATGCATGTTTACAAAATAAAAATATTATGAGGTTCCATGTTAAGATGTGATCACATTATTCAATATGTGAAGTAGATGAGAATTATCATACCTACATTTGATGTTCAACACAAAATAATTTGCAAAAGGTCTAGCTGAAAAAATAAAATAAAATAAAAATTAATATTTGTCAAAATTGTTGAAAATTGAAAACCATTGGGTTGCTATTAAAAATGCACAACACAAGATGTATTTTGCATATTTATTCCTCTACTCTTGAAATTCTAAGAAAATTAAATTTGAAACTACCAAACCTTGTTTTCAAAAGTACTTTAGAAAACAAGGTTTAGGTAGTTCCAAATTCATCTTGCATTCAAATTATCTAACCATATGTTAGATGGTTTTCATCATTTCCCATGATTTCAATTGAACCTACCCTAAAGGATACAAAAGTCATTACATCATGAGCACTTGTTTTCACTTGTTTCAACTCTTGCATAATAATAATAGTAATATTGTTTCATAAGAAAATGCTTGGCTTTTGGAGGGTACTTTAATTTGTGCCTTCATATTGGGAAATAGTTCAAGTTTTGGGACAATTTTGAAGCAAGAATTTCAATGTTCCAAAATCACTTGATAATAATAATGTTAGGGTAAGATGTCCTATAATAGCAAAAATACTTGGTTGTGAGTCTAGTTTATTTTTGCCCCCCTTCTTGCAAGAAACTTGTTTTTTTCGGGGTGTATTTACCAAAGCCCCCACACTTGTGCTTGGGTGTTTGTTTTCTTTTCTTTTTGCTTTTTGTTTGCCTAGTAGTGAAGGGGTGTTTGTTTTGATTTCTTTAAACAAATTTAAGGTTTATGTTCAAATCCTAACAACAATTCTACATTAAACCTCTCATTCAAAGTAGGGAACATGAATACTACTAGCTCTAGATAGCCAAAAAGGGGGGTAGGTAGCAACTTCAACTATGTATGAATGATATGATATTCACACCACCTTTTGCTTGACTACATATTAATATGTAGCATTGCCATCAACTTGGTCTCGATAGATCATCACCACCTCAACTAGGTAGATGGCATGCTACATCTATTTTTGCACAAGATGTAGCATATCATCAACCTACTAGTCTTGGTAGATGATCATCACCTCAACTAGGTAGATGGCATGCTACATCTATCTTTGCACAAGATGTAGCATGTCACCAACCTACTAGTCTCGGTAGATGATCATCACCTCAACTAGGTAGATGGCATGCTACATCTATCTTTGCACAAGATGTAGAATGTTGTCATCAACCTACTAGTCTTGGTAGATGATCATCACCTCGACTAGGTTGATGGCTTGCTACATCTATCTTTGCACAAGATGTAGCATGTTGTCATCAACCTACTAGTCTTGGTAGATGATCATCACCTCGACTATAGGTTGATGGCTTCCTTAAAGCTTGTACAAACATAGACGGTAACATTCAAAAGTATCTTACTAAGGCAAAAAAAGAAGAATTATGAAAATTCAAAATATTTCACCATGCAAAAAATATATTAATCTTCCAAAAAAAAAATCCTCTAAAAAAGAAACCCAAAATCTTTCAAGATATCATAACTCTATAATAACTAAATCTCAAGTTTCAACACAAGCCAAAATATCATCTTTCAAAAATCCTCATATAAAAAATAGACCTATTATTATTATTATTATTATTATATTAATATATTATTAATTATATTGAAGAATCACATATGGTTAGTACATTTGGGTTCCCTATAAAATTCCCATTTTATGGAACCCAATGGCCCCCTCCCTTCCCCCACCCCCCCCTAACCAACCCCCCAAATTCCGTGCCCCGACAAATATTTGAAAAACTGGAAGACAAGTTGCTGACATGACGTTGTACGCAATTCATAATCCCAACATCGGGAAAATTACAAATTGTAATTTACATGACGGAAAACTCACTCAAGAATAATGTAGTAGTAGTAGTAGTAGTAGTCATATAACTACCACCTACGGTCGAGTCCATGTTCATATCTTTGAGCCTCGTTACAATGGTGTTGCAAACCATCTATCTACCCTAGTTAAGGAGGCGCGGGTGGGCGGGTGGAGACTAGTAAGTAGGTTGATGGGCATGCTACATGGCCTTGTAATCATCAAGCGGAACTAGGTGGTACATATCGTCATACATAGTCGAAGTTGCTACCTACCTACCTACCTACCTACCTACTACCTACGTACCTACCTCTTTAGCTAAAATTTTGCCTATTGAACTTACCTACTAGAGGTAGGTCACAAGGGCAATAACAAGAGCTCTAGTCTATGGGGATCTATCTACCTGCCCTTCTTAAAGCCAATAAATGAATGCCATGTCAACAAACCTTCTTGAAAAATCCTCGACTATACGGAGAGCCACAATTTTGCACCAATGGTTTTTTTCTTTTTCTTTTTTTTCCTCAAAAATTTTGCGGTCTCAAAAACTTAGTGATATTTTTCCAAAAGAAAACCAAAGTTAGCCAAATTCACACTCCTGAAAAAAATAAAAAATCAAATTCCAAGTTATATTATTGTCCCCAAAAAAAAATTGTTTATTTAATAACTTTGTCACCACTTTTACACAATTCAAATTCATTGGGAAAAGAGAGAAAGAGAGAGAGGGGGAGATAAAGAAAGATGAAAGGTATATATAATATAATATAATATAATATAATATAAACTAATGAAAGGTATTAATTAATAACATATTATTTATTTATTTATTTATTTATTTAGTACCAAAAAGGTTGAGAGTGGTAAAAGCTCAAATTACTGGCCCCTAGTACTTGTTACTGTTGTACTTTTACCAAAAAAACATTACATTTATTTACTCCTGGTAAAATTGTCCGAAGGGGAGAGAGAGAGAGAGAAAGAGAAAGAGAAGAGTTTTTCAAAGCTAAAGAAAAGGAGGGTAAAAAAAGGAGGGTAAAAAATACAAGAAAGAAACGAAGGAAAGAAAGTGGACCGGTGTAACCACGAAAAGTTACGGACCCCAAATCAACCGTCCGATTACGCCCACGTGGCAGACGATTTGAAGATGACGGTTGCGCAAGAGCGACGGTTGGACTTCCACTGTCCCCGGAAGACGAAGCGTCAGCGACCGGCGCCAGCCGGTCGCCTAAGCGTCCCCTTTTACTCACTCACCGTCGGCTTTTTAATTATAATAATAATATTCACATAGATAAATAAATAAATAAATCATTTTTAAAAAATTTATTATATAAAAATAAACTATTTTTTATTTTTTATTTTATTTTATGTTTCTTAATTTTCACTGGAGTGTGGAATGATATATCAAATATAGCAGTCAGGAGAATACACAGCCCAAGCACCTGTAAATTTTATTTTTTAAGAAAATAAATAATTTGGTAATAAATAAATAAATAAATAAAAATATATAAACTTTTAAACAAGCAGGCTAGCAAATAAGTAAAAGAAAATAAAAATTCCAAAATGACGTATATCCGTATGTATTTATATTGTACGTATAAGTAAGTATATATATGTCCCAGGTTTTTTGTATATTGTGTGTATATATATGTGTGTATATGTATTCTCGAGGTGTACAAATACGCGGGTGTATGTGTACAAGGATCGTATACGGAGGAGCTTCAAAGGTAAAAAGGAAAAGAGACGTGTTTTCTGGGGACCGTGTTTTCCGTCGTCTTCCTTGTTCTTCCGCGCAGAGAGAGAGAGAGAGAGAGAGAGAGATTTGCGCTGTTGCGTGAGATTTTCATTAGGTTTTTTTTTTCCCTTCTTTCTGTGTGCCTGTCTGCCTGCTTCTGTGCTCCACCAGAATGTCAAAAGACACGATGTCAGTTGCTGTTGTTGTTGTTGTAGTGGGGAGGACGGTGACAAGAACAAGTCTTCTTCGATCTTCTTCTTCTTCTTCTTTTGTTCCGTTTCTTCGTTTCTTTTTTTAGTGTTCTTTCTGTTTAGATCTTGTCTGTTACGTGTTGTCGACTGTGAACAACAATATGCGTCTGCTGTTGTTGTCTGTGCAGCTTGTCTAGAGTGAGTTCCAGACGTACTCTCGTCGTTGTCGTCGCAGTGTAAAGGATGCAGTAGTGATGAAGATCGAAATTTGGGTGGTGGTTTTTGTGATGTGCAGTAATTTGCAGTAGCAGCAATCGCTAGCTCTATATCTAGATCTAGCTAGCTAGTAGCTGAGGAGCTTCATGCATATGTGAGGAGCGTCATGTGATGCTGCTGTTTGGTGAGAATACGGTTTCTTGGTTGCAGTAATTAGTGTTGCGATGTGTTCGGAGATGCTTTAATTGCAGCGGTGTAATTTCATGTTGGCATCTCATGATCTTAGAATACTGATGGTAATCAAGCTTGTGCACATGATCATCAAGAGAAGCGGCAGCGGCGGCGGTGAAGATTCTTATAATAAAGCTTTGGTTTTTCGCCTGCTAATGATCATCCGTGCTGCATGGGTGCCGGTGGTGCTTTGCAACAGCTGGAGATGATGGAAAGTTCAACGTCTGTCTGTCGGAACCAACCCAATATTGCTTGGAATCTGCTGCACAGCTAGAAACTCGTGATGGCCATCGACTGCAATGGCGGATAAGGAGCTAGTTGCAGTCTTCTGCAGCAGGAAGCTGTTGATATAAGTTAGCTGCAGCAGGTGGACGAAGGTCTAAGTCTGGCAGACACAGTACTATCTGACACGAACACCTTGTACAGAATTGCTACTGCACATTGCGACAGATGTCGGGAAGATGATGCTGCTGCTCAAGTACCGGAAGCGAGATACATGCCGGTGATCTGGTTGCAAAGCTAGGATCGAGAGAGAGAGAGAGATCAAAGCGCGCGGGTTGCTGTTGCATGCAGGGAGTACCAGTTGCAGCAAGCTTGCAGGATATGCTGCTTGCTTGCTTGCTGATGATGATGAGCTCATGAGAACTAGTGATGGGTCTTTTCCAATGGGCCGACAAAGAGAAAGTGAAGACATGATCACAACAACTACTACTAGTACAGATCATCAACTGCAGCAGCTCTAGTCTCTGAAGGATCAAGCTGATCATGATCTAGATTCATCATGCTGCTGCTAGATCAGTAAGGAAGATCGCGGATCATATACAGAGATCGATGCATAACCATGATGCTCCACAACAGTTTTGAATGAGAAAAGAAATGAGATACGAGATCATAATCAAGCTTGCACTCTGCGGCAGTAATCGATATTAGACTAGTCACAACATGCAACAGCAGGAGCAGCAGGAGCAGCAGAAGAGGAAGAAGAAGAGTCGCTGCAGCAGTAGCAGGAGCTGCATAAGCTTGGGATGAAGCGAACGCGACCAGATCAAGAAGCTGCAGCAGCAGCAAGTGGGATGCAGCAGCTGCTGCCGACAAGCGCCGCGCCATCTCCATCAGGACCGGTACGTATGATCATCTTCACCAGCTTCTTCTCTTGAGCATTGTCGGCTTTGTCATTACGCTCATGAATGCGAAGGAGAAGAAGAAGACTTGCTCCTGATTCTTTCTGCAGCAGCTGCCTGATGACTCTGTTGTTGTTGTTGGAAAAACAAAATGGCAATGTTGGGTGTCGCTGCTGCTGTTGCTGCAGTTGTCTCCAAGAGCGGATGCAGCATTGAGTCCAGGCGGAGGACAGTTGTATTTGCAGCTAGAATCAGGTGCTGTCACCACCAGCATTATGCAAGTGTCAGCTGCTGCTGCTGCAACAGTTGATCAAGGGAAGAAGAAGAAGAAGAAGAAGAAGCAGAGCACCACTGTAAGGTCTAAGTCTCCTCATCATGTAAGTTCTTCTCATGCTACTCCTGCTCCTGCTCCCACGGGTATGCAGCTGGCCATGATCAGCTTGCAGCAGGTAGCTCATGGAGTCTCCAGCAGCAACAGCAACAGCAGCAGCAGCAACACTATACCTGCCCAGCAGCTTCTGCAGCTGGAGCTCAACAACTCCAGCTCCAGCTTCTTAGGGTGCTCCCTTCAGAACCAAAATTTGGGATCCTTGCATCATCATCATCCAGCAAGCAGCCTTGCGGCCTGCTTACTGACAACAGGAGATCCCAACAACAACAACAACAACAACCAAGATGGCCAACAACAACACCAAATGTGTCCTTCTGCAACTACTCCTGATGATCATATTATTCAGGAGCAGAGATTTTCACCTGAGGAAGATCACATGAGGAGTCATCATGATGCAGGATCATCATGGCAGAGCTCATGTGAATTCACTGCTGCCACTGTCTCAGGAGGCTGCAGCTTCAATGCTCACCAGCTTGCAGGATCATCAGCAGCTGTCAATCAGAGAATTGAGGGAAGAATATTGCTACAGCAGCATGATGATGATCATGAGCCTGCTGGGTTCATGTTGCAGCAAGTTGGAATTCGGGAAGAGCAATGGAGTGACAATTCTAACCATCATCATCTGCAGACCATGTGCAATGATCTTCCTGGCCAGCAGCAGCAGGTTATGGATTCATCATGGTGGGGCCAGAAGAGGGTGAAAACAAGCCAAGGATTTGGGTTCAATATGGTCACATCCTCATGTGCAGCAGTGGAAGCACAACCAGCAGCTGCAAATCCGTCTCCCGACCAGCTGGAGCATGGCTGCATGATGCAGTCAAGGTGGAAAACTCTGGGGCCACTGCAGCCATTACGCTCTGGACTAGAAATGGACAACAAACAGGCAGCAGTGGTGCCAAGAGATCATCATCAGAATAATAGCAGTCTAACAGAGTTCACATCCCACTGTAAATCTATGGAGCTCAACAGCAGCAACATGCTGCATGAATCGCAGCAGACAATGCTTACAGAGATGAGGAATGAATTACCTGCAGATGCACAACAACAACAACAAACTCTACTCAGCAGTGCCATGACCACCACCACCACTTGTGAAATTACCGGCAATCCAAACCCAAGAATCTCTATTGCAAGGTTGACAGATGATCAAGCATTGATGGATTTTGAGAACCATTTCACTAACCATTCAATGCAAAACATTGCAGCAGCAGCAGCAATAGACGAAGAAAACGTGAGCATGCTCCATGATTCCCCACAGCAGCAGCAGCAGCAGCTAGACGTTGTTAAGAACCGGGTTCAAGGTGGTGGGCAATTGGCAGCTCAAGCTGGATCATCAGTTGGCTTCCTGCACCATGGTCATGTGTTTGCAGCAGCAGGGAGTTGTGATCAGACGGGGCTTGAATGGCAAGGTGAGGGATTGGGAGCAACATGTGTGAATGACTACTTGCTCCTCACAAGTGCCATCCACAAAGCACAGTTACTTGACCTCCAGCTGAAAGAGAACCAACGCCACAACAACTACACGAAGCAATCTGAAGCAAGTCCTGCAAGCACCCATGTTGCACTAGTGCATGAAAGCAGCTTGCATCATCATCATCATCTTCATGCACATGATGCACAGATGGTGGGGCATGATGGTAGTGGAAAATCTCTCCTGTCATCATCATCGTCACTCTCTGACCTGATTGATAGTCACCACCAGCAGCAGCAGCAGGATCATGAGAGGAGGATTGTGGTGGCATCTGGACAGGATGTCGTCTCACATGCAGCAGCAGCAGCAGCAGCAGTGCAGGAATTATACTTCAGTGATCAGCTTTTGCTTGATGCACTTGCTGCAGATCATCACCAGTGGTTCACAGCCAGCAGCAGGGAAGCATATGAGAAGAAAACCCATCATCATGATGATCCACAGCAGCAGCAGCATCATGATGATCTTCAGATTCTTCTTCCTTCTGATAAGCGAGTGTTCAAGCGCTCGTCCAAAGGAGGTCCTCGTCGCCCAAACATTATCAAAGGTCAATGGACCCCTGAAGAAGACAGGTACACTTTTCTTTCTCTTGAAAAGTGTTTTCAGGTTTAGGGTTTAGAGTTCAGGTTCACCATGTGTTCTTTCTTCACCATTCAAGCACTTTCATCACTGCATTGTGTTTTCCTTTTTTTTGGGTCTTTTCTCTTGCAATTGCGGATTTTTCTTGCAAGCTCAAGCTTGCAATTCCTTCATCTAAGTTAATTGCAATTTTCTTTCCATCTCTTTTGAGAGATCAGTGTTGTTGACAAAAGAAAATCAGCTCAGGACTCAATCATGAATGTTGTGTGAACTTATGATGGTTTTTTGTTTTGGGTCTACTACAGGTTCTTGATGGAGTTGGTGGAGAGACATGGACAGCAACGCTGGTCACTGATTGCCACTTACTTGACAGGTCGCATAGGTAAGCAATGCCGCGAGCGTTGGCACAATCATCTCCGCCCTGACATCAAGGTATGTACCATACACACTAAACTCAAGTCCACTTGTTTGAAAATAGAGAGAGAGAGAGAGAGAGAGGGTTCAGCTTGCAAGAGCTGCAAGAACTCAATCCTCCCCACTGGACTCCAAAAAACTCTAATGCAAATGATGATAACCCTCATGGAGAAACCCTAATGCATATGATGATGATCTGATGATGATGATGATTGTTGTGTGCAGCGGGATGGTTGGAATATGGAGGAAGAAGAGGCGCTTGTGTCTGCGCATAACAAACTTGGGAATAGATGGGCTGACATTGCCAAGCTCATTCCGGGTCGCACTGAAAATGCAATCAAGAATCACTGGAATGCCACGATGAGGCGGAAGGACCTACGCCGCAAGCACAGGAGACCAATAGATGGCACATTAGATGGCCTTGAAGTCATACCTCGCTGCACTGTCCTCCGTGACTATCAGCAGAAGGTGGTCGCCACTCAGACTGAGAGAAACAACAACAATTCCTCCTCAAAACCTGACTTGTCTACTACACATGACCATGATCTTGATTGCCTTGGAGGTGGTCCAACAACTGGTGGCCATGGTGAATCACATTCTGGAACCCCAGATTCAGGCTCGCCATCACCGCAACTGGCATGTGAATCTTCCACTGGTTGGACAAATTCACCGCAGACAAAGATCCAGGTACATAGAGTTACCAATACCCCATCATCATTCTTGTTATGTATGAAGGAGAGAAGTAAGAGCATGTTTCTTTCTTTGCATGGAAAAAAACAATTTGATCAATTTGAGAAATGCATGATCACTTGTCTGTCTACACACGTGTGCAGATGGATGAAGCTTCTCTCACACCAGGGCATTTTGAGGAGATGGATTCAGTTGATGTTGACAACATCATGCACCTCATGTGTGCAACAACTGGTGAAGATGATGAGGAGGATTATGGACTAGGGGATCATCATCATCATCAATGTGCAAGTTATGCACTTGCTGCTGCTGCACAAGGAAACCACCCCCTAATGCTGCAATCTGCAAGCTGCTATGTGCCATTTGCAAACAGCTCGATGACGACAACAACAGTGACAACAGCTCCAAGTTTGCTCCAGCCACATGTTTCTGTGTGGGGTCAACAAGGTGGTGCGAGGAGTACTAGTAGTAACAATGTTGATGTGTATCTAAGCTGCTCTTCTTCTTCTCCAGTCACAGTGTGGGGTGGTGGCAGTGGTGGTGGTGGTGTTGGTACCAGTGGGGCTGGGGCATGGGGATCATTATCAGGAGAAGGAGTGTTGAATGATATAGCTACTGGAGGAGGAGGAGGAGGAGGAG
>Ga0116229_10001731_pt1 | contig 34725 bp, 29 predicted proteins | sample S1TSphgellanicum_3_FD_87313 | JGI IMG/M metagenome (GOLD analysis project Ga0116229, IMG submission 87313) | Host-associated microbial communities from peat moss isolated from Minnesota, USA - S1T2_Fc - Sphagnum magellanicum MG | ecosystem: Host-associated > Plants > Peat moss > Unclassified...
TAGTTTATCTTTCTTCAAGACCTACCTATGTGGGGTTTCCCCTTGGGTCAAACGGGGGGGAAGCGGGTGGTGTGTTTTTGGGGGGGGGGGGGTAGATTGCTCCTAGTGCTTTCTTTCTTGCTTTCTTGCAAAGAAGTGGATGGAGCCGTCATTTTGTGACTGGTTATTCTGTGCTTTTTCTTCCTCTTTTGGATAATAACAAGTCAGGAGGTTTTCTCCGTTTTCCGTATGCACGTCTATTTGTATTGTAGGAAGTTTTTCCGACATGGTAAAACCCTGTTCTGTTTCTCCGCAAAGATGGCCAATGTCATGTCACGTCATGTCATGTCTATTTTGTATATTAGTTCGTTTGCATTTGGATTCTCTGCCTTGTTTTTTAGCAGTCTAGAGCTGATGAGCAGTTTTGCCATTGCAAGTTTTATAATATAGTGCTGGTGGTAAGAAAGAAGAGTTTGTAGTTGATGCAAAGGTCTGTCTTTTGGGACTCCATTGTCAGGCCCCCCTTTTTCCCTATTAGGTTTTTGTGTCTCATCATGCCTGGTGTTGAGTTTTTTCACATATACTTACTAATATATAGCACTACCATGAGCAACAATGATCTGTAGTCATATCTGAAAGTAGGCTAAGGATGTGGGCTTTGTTGATGATGAACCATTGTGATATGGGCTTTGTTGTGTGATACATTTCTGGCTATTACATATGTTGGTATTGATGGTTGTTGAACAAGCCAGAGACTGTCACTGCTGTTCCTACTGCTAGTTTATTGTTCTTCATTCGATTTTTTCCCTTCTGTATTTTTCTTCTTCCTGTCTCTTCAGTTCGTATCTGGAAGTTTTTTTTGAAAAAAAATGTTTTGTATGTCTTGTCCTGGGTTTTCTTAATTGTGAGTATGGAGATTTTTCAGTACTCATGAGAGTTATTTGTTGGTGTGTTTGGAGCAGGCTGAATCACCCAGGCGCCGTAGTAGGTGAGTATTGGTGATTTTTTTTTTTGCCCTGTCCCCAGAGTTGTTTATTGAACTGTAATGGTATTTGACACAGTTTCATTGGATGTGGAGTGTATTGCAAAGTGAATTTCAGAACCTGGATTTAGCTGGTGAATGGTCAAATTCTGAGTGCAGGTACACTGATTCACCCTCTCCCAGGCGCACATCACGAGGACGTACGAGGTCTCGAACTCCTCCTCGAAGGTCTACTTCTCTCATGCTTACTTCTATGTTATGTTTACAACTTTATTCATTGATTAAGAAAGTTTTATGTGTCCAAACTTTTGGTTTGAACAAGTATCTGGGCATGAGTACCAGGCAGAGCCAATTGCTGCCGTAAAGATTGCATGAATGAGTGTGAACATGTGCTGACAAGGATTTGCAGGATAGCAGTTCAGCCTTTTCAACACTGTGTTTCAAGTAATGGGGTGAAGCAACTACATTGCACTCAATCCCCCATTCATGTTCTCATGGGATGTACTGTTTTTATTGTCTTTGGTGTTGGAAGAAACAGGGATGTTGGTCATTCACGGGAGGAGGCACTGAATCCAGGAAACAATCTGTATGTTACTGGCCTGTCTACTCGTGTGACAGAAAAGGACTTGGAAGAGCACTTTTCCAAAGAGGGAAAGGTACAACCTTTGTTTTTTCTATTTCCAGTTTGTTAATCAGTGGCATGATCCCACCACATAGAAGGGCATGGTGTAAACTGGAGGTTTTCGCTTTCCATGCACAGCCTGTGCATGCCATTTTTGTCCAATGTCTCATAATATGAAGTTGAGTTTTCCAATCTGAGATACAGCTCACAAATGATTCTTATGTCAACATCTTACATACCTGGGATGTCAGCATGGAAGCAGAAAGTTATCCTAACAGCATTAACTTGTGCGCTTTCTCAGGTGACAGAGTGCCGGCTGGTTGTTGATCCACGCACCCGGGAGTCCAGAGGATTTGGGTTTGTGACCATGGAAAATCCTGATGATGCTGACCGCACAGTGAAATATCTCAATCGCACAACTCTTGAGGGTCGTGTCATCACTGTGGAGAAGGTAAGTTCAAATTTGAACAAAAGTGCTGGGGAACTGAACTTCAGTCATTGAGAAAGGTCTACTAATAGTAACCTGCTCTTGTTGTGAAACACCTGTCTGAGAACATTGCTGGAATAGTTTAGGGTTGGGTATTCCTATTTATGTAGACTGCAGGTCTGAGAAATTTCAGCAAGTGCACATTCGCAGCAATCAACTGTCCAGTGGTTTAGAGTTTGCAACCTGGTGTGCCCTAGCAAATATGACCGCCCAAAAAATTGCAGGGATTCTTAACGCAGGCCCATTAAAGAATCATTCAAGCTGTCGAATTATCAGATTGGAGCTTTTACATCCCAATCTCACAAGATTACTTCACACAAATTTCAATCGAATGGAATGTAGAATGTCAAATGTCCAGTCGGTGTGAATCAAGAGTTCGGTGTTGGGCACTCTGCTTCAGCTTCTGTAGTTGCGAACCCAGCTGGCATCGCCCCCCTCAGTTCTACTGCCTTGGGTGTTCTTTGCATCAAATCAATCCAATTTTTGCAACAGATTCTGAGAGCATGCCATGCTGATGTCGCTAACTCACTGCGGGCTCTGCAAATCCCTCTTGCCATTTTACCACAACCATAGCACTACAACGGCTACCAGTACTACTGCAACAAAGTTGCACATTTTTTGTCCAACCCCAATCCTAACAGCGCCATCTTTGTTATACTCTGCGAGTATATGTTCATTGAGGTGAGGTAGAAAATTGCCATGCAGAGATTCTTTGAGAACATTCACTTCGCCAGGTCCTTGCCCCTCCCCTGTCCTGTATGGTTCTCTTTATCGTGCAATCTGCTGTCTGGATAGAGTCATTGTGCAATTTCTCGACAGCTGAATTGTCATAGCTTAGTGCGTTGGGATATAGATGCTGGCACCATGTTACATGTTGTCTAAATGCCTGAAAGTTCTTGAGGAACTGAAGAAGCTGTGTTTTGCTGGAAAGAGTGCTGTAATTCTGTATGGTGTTGTCTGTTTCTTGTCATGATACAGTATTAATCAAGCTCGCTTTTGTAACAGGAAATGCTTATGTGAACGAAGGGGTGAATCTTTGCATTTTGAGCACATAAATTCTATTTTTAATCCAAGATGCCTATGGAGAGGGGGTCTTATTTGTGTGCTACGGCTCCTTCCTCTTTCACTGTTTTGCTTAAGTTTACAAAATTTTATGAGTGCAGGCTAAACGGAAGCGAGCTAGAACGCCAACCCCGGGCGCATACCTGGGTGCAAGAGGTATTAGCAACCGGCTTGTTGGATTAGGCATGAGCTTTTGGTGTTGTTTCCTTTTGTAGCATTTGCTAATGCTAGGTTGCTTGTTAACTGGTGGTTTTGGAATTACAGCTGCAATGCAGTCCCATTCCCGTGGTTATGGAGGGGATCATGGAGGGAGAGACAATGGCAGGGATGGGTATTCGTCAAGGCGGGCACCTTACAATGGGAGGGAGAGCTGGGATGGAGGCCGTGGTGGAGGCCGTGATGGTGGTCGGGACAGAGAACATTCTCCATACCGTGGTAGCCGCCGTGAGCGGTCCCGATCACCTCATTACTCACCGTACCGTCGCTGATGTCGCAACTGATGTTGATCTGTCCAGTCTTTTGAGTAGCTTTAAGAGTGTACTATTTTCTTGTCTGTTTTGCAGATATTGCTTATTGTTAGGTTTTTCTAGTCTGCTTTATGGTTGAATCATCAAGAAAGGACTCATCCCCTATAAACTCGATAACTTCTTGTAGTAGGTCAGGTTTTGTTAGTGATTTAAAATAGGCATGGTGTATTGCATACGGTTGTAGTAGAGCTGCATTTATATAAATCACAGTGGCTTCAACAGAAACTCCCCATCTACAAGGGTTTATTTTAGGATCTTTGCATGAGTTTTGGGTTCTGAAAGAATGGTAGTACTCAGGTTGCTTTGAAACTTGAAAGGGATGGTGTGTTGTCTTTCCGTTCTTGTATCTCTTGTGTTGTTGCTGAACTTTGGATGGCCAGTGACAGTTCTATTGTGTACAAAGTGGTATTATTAGGCATGATTCTTGCCTGTATTGAAATCCACAATTTGTGCAACTGCTGTTGTGTGGCTTATGTTTGAATCTTGTTGTAGGAGTGTCAGGGATTGACTAGGATCCTCCTACCTTTTGTCTTCATTGCTTGTTGCCTTTTGTTGCAACAGTTGGCCTGTCACACCAGGACCGTGTGTTGAAATCCTTGAGGTTCCAGGCCAGGAGTTCTCATGAGATGAAATCAGAGGTCATCATGGAAGCCAATGGAGACATGTCTAGTTCTCCAACGTGTTCAAAACCAGTGTGCCAGCAGTTTTGAAGTTGCGTTGCAGAGGGGTTCCAAAATCCCAAAGTGGGCACAACTGATCTACTGGGCAAGTTGTGCATCAATTTTCCTCAATCTTGGCAAGTTGGGTGGCTACTGCTCCCGTGCAGGCATGGCACAAATTTGGAGGAGGAAGTGGTGGAATGCAGGTCTCCATATAATCTGGTACCAAAGTATATGCAGCTTTCAATAAGTTTGTCAAGTACAAAAGCAAGGCAAGAAGAAGAAAGGCCAACCAGAGAGATAAAAGGTATTCAACTTACCAAGCCTAAGTTTGTTTTGTAAGATTGAGATGCATGTGCTTTCCTCATCATGATCATGGCAGGTAATAACTTCATCCACAAGTTAATAACTTTTTCCTTGTACAAGGGTTTAGGGCTTTTCTTTTCTTTTTTGCTCAGCAAATTTCTTGCAGCTTCTTCATCAATCACTCCTGCAGTTCCCTGTGCAATCCCAGATTGTTCACAAAAGTATCAGACAATCTCCCTTCCGTCTTCTTCCCCAACTCATAATGACAAGCTTTCCATCACTAAAGCCACTGACTGGCTTCATCATTTCATGATGGTGTAAGAGGGGTTTACATAAGACTACTTAGTGGGTTTTCTAAGGTGGGGGGTTATCAAAGGCTTACATAGGGAGCTACATAAAGTCTACCTATGGGACTAGGTAAGGGATTTCTTAAGTTAAAAGGATATCCAAGTATTTGAAGGTCTACTTCAAGTTATTTAAGGTTAATTTATAATGCAAGAGGGCGTTATAGAGGGCTTGTGTAGGGGGCTACCTAGAGATCAAAAAAGGGACTTTGTTCAATGTGGAGAATAATGAACTAGAGAAGGTCCTTTAGAGGAGTGAGTTTTGATTTAAGAGTTTCCTATCCAGTCAAATTCAAGCTACGAGTCAAAAGGGATTAACATGCTTTGATTTCACTCTTACTGAGCCCGTTAGTAGAGTATTTGTGACCATTCCAATAGTTACACACTTGTCCCCAACTCTCATGAAATTGTTTCTCATATATGTAAAGACAAAATGTATATGCACACACAACGATTCAAGAAGTTGAACACAACGAGGAACTCAACACATTTTTACACAACACACAACTTGAAATTCCCAATTCTCATGGCATTTATTCCCATGGAGGTAAGATGAAACATATGCCCATACGAAATAGCTTAGGAAGTTGGAGAAAGAAGAAATGATGTTCTTAACATATCGTCAACGAAATTTCCCATGACACACCATATTACTTTCTAGAACAAAAACTCCCGTGGCGCACTATATTGCTCTCTAGAACAAAATCTCCCTTTGGAGTTCCCATTGTTGTGGGTATTATCTTCTTAAGTAACAAAACTAACCTTCCTCCCATAGAATTCCAAACTCACACAAACACGTCACAAGTTGAATTGCCATTCTAAACACTCTTGAAACCCTTAGGGTCTTTCATCATTTCTTTTAATGTGACCCCTAAACACTCTTGTTACTTTTATCTCCTTTCCTTTGAAACTTATGGTGTAGTGAAAAAAACAACACTCCAAAAATAAAATAAATAGCAACAATAAGGCATTCTTCGTACATCGTTCTTCTAATGCTTCTAAACTTTCACCTATGCTCTCTATGACCAACCCAATCAAAGGATCAATCAAAGAAAAAAACCTTAATTATATGTGATTATGTTTTTTTACCAAAGAAAAAAACCTTAATTATGTGTGATTAGGTTTTTTTACCAAAGAAAAAAACCTTAATTATGTGTGATTAGGTTTTTTTGCCTAAGAAAAAAACCTTAATTATGTGTGATTAGGTTTTTTTGCCAAAGAAAAAAATCTTAATTATGTGTGATTACGTTTTTTTGCCATTGCATCTAGAATGCCAAACTTATACAACACACATCAAAGCTCCATAATCCACATCATACAAACAACAATGCAACACACCTTCAACATTAAGAACAAGAAAACATTAAACAATGCCAAGCATCATCAAACCCAAATGTCACAATAACAATTGCTATCTCCCATAACTTGCAAGAAAACAAAGCCAAAAAGATTGCAAAGCGAACCCGTCCACAAACCTTTCCCCCCATCAGCATCAATTGTCTAAAGTTTTTTCGCTTTTCGACTTTTGGTCATAGATGTAATAATGCTTCATCCATCTAGGGTTTCATCAAACCCTAATTTTGTGTCACACATGTACATTGTTGGTGATGCTTTTAACCTTTATCACAATGTGATGATCCCAATGGCCACCTTTTGCTACTTTCCTTAAGAGGCTGGAATTATTCCAGTCTCTAGGACTCTCTACAACTTACATTGATAGCTCACTAACATGTCACCAAGCACAGATTAGTAGTGATTTGTTTAGACAAAATTTGTTGATTTTCTGACCAAAAAGTTGGGAATTTTTTGAGATTTATTTATATTTATATTAATTAATTAATTAATTATTTCTAGTGTGGATCTGACTAATATTTTTGGACAAAATTTTCTCCTGGAAAAAAAAGCCCCTGTCCCCACTAAATAAAATAAAATAATTATAATTTAATTAATTACTATGAGATGGCTCAACATGCACTCAAGAGGGCTCATCTTTTTTCCTTTGGGTGGTGGGGGGGACATCATTGGGGTCCCATCCCCCAATTGGAAAGCACCCCATCTAATACTAGGTGGACCTAACACTAGGTACCCACAAGTAAGTAAGTAGGTAGGTAGTTATTTGTTGATGATTACTTCATAGCTAACCACTCTCCAGAGTGATTTATCTATAGGACAAGAACACAATGAAAAAGTGTGAAATCCCATCCACATACAATCCATCCTGCTTGGTGCTTTGGTGGGTCACTAGTTCGGCTTAGCCCATGGGTGGGTGGTAGTAGGATAGAATGTGTGTATGGGCTTCTTTGTGAGGAAGATGGGTTGAAATAGAAAGTAGCATGGGAGGGAGTTGAGTTACCTAATTGAGTTAGGGTAGTTGGGGAGACACAACTTTGTTGGCCTTGCTTACCAAGAAGGCAAGAAGGATAAGTGTGTTTAGATTCATTATAGAGTATAGTAGCTTAAGGGATTTTGGCCCCTAGGTAATAATATTATGTCTATTTTTATATGAGGATTTTTGAAAGATGATATTTTGGCTTGTGTTGAAACTTGAGATTAGTTATAGAGTTATAATATCTTGAAGGATTTTGGTTCCTTTTAGAGGATTGTTTGAAAATTATAATTTTTGCTATGGTGAAATATTCGAGTTTTCATAATTCTTCTTCTTTTGCCTTAAGATACTTTTTAATGTAAATGGCAAGGCCGCCACCAAGTGACACACCCCTTGTTGGAGTAATGGAAGCTTAAGAGGAAGTAAAATTTGAGAGTTTGATTCACATTGGCAATCCAAAAACAAAAAAAAAGGGAGGGGAGCAAAATGATGTTGTCTTGTGTTGGTGCCAACTTCTATTGTTGAAATCTCAAGTTTGTGTAATCCCTAAGTAGTAGGATGTCCAATACGTATGAGATTTGCAACTTGAGGATTGCAGTCTCTATGAACAATTGCAAGAAAGAAATTGTGTTATGTTTTATTGTTGTGAATCTAGCATTATGTGTGTGTGTATATATACGTGGTGGGAATGTCTTTCATATGGCCCTTTTTCTACCTCTTTTTTAGTCCCCCCCATACAAGGCACAATGGACAGATCTTCGTGTGCGAATTTAAAGCAGAAAATTGGAAACCAAGATGAACCTGAATCTTTGAGCAAAAAACAAGAAGTAAATCACGTGAACAAAGTGTTTCGATGCATATTACTACTGCACATGGGTATGGTTGCATTGATGGCCTATATTCACTATGACTCTTCCGCCTGTAGTCACAACGAATATTCTGTGAAAGGGACAAGAAGATTATAGAGATAGCATATACATATAATTCAGAAATGGGTACTTCAACAATATCTTCCACCTCTATGTTGGACAAGAAGAGCTGTAAGCAAGATGCCAATGGATGTGCCTCAGAGCAAAAAGCTTGGAGCTTGCTTCCTTGCATGATCAGGTATTAAGCGTTGTATTAGCTCAGGTGTTGCACCATTTAATTCTGAAAATGTACAACAGTTACACAATTATCAGCTAAAGATTTTGAGGATTAAGCTTTAATGAATCAGGAATAAGCTTTAGTCAATCCAACTCATGATACATCTTGCAATGGGTGAGCGACAAATCTTGACATACATACAAAGAAAAAGTGATTAGACATTTTTGTCTAAATGAGCTTTCCATCTTGGTCAAGTTTAATCAATGCAAAAAAGCTCATGCACAAAAACTTTGTACTGTGAACTGAAGTAATGTCAGATTTTATTTAAGCTTTTGGGTTCGTGCAGCCTTTCACAGTAAGAGAGATGGAGAGACTGCTTGGGAAAAGAAAGACAGGGAAAGATTCAACAGCAGCTCCAGAAAAGAAAACAATCCTTACTACTAATGTCTTCTTTTTCATAGAAGAGTATGATGGGTAAAACCAGAGCATGATGCTAAACCGGAGCTAACTAGCTTGCACACACAGTCAACAAGAAAGTGTGAGGGAACTAGTAGAATGTGATACCTTGTGGTTTGAAGTTGAAGAGGGGAGGAAGAGGGCGACCGTTGGGTAAGTGGCAATTTGGATCCCGGAGTTCATCAAAGAAAGGATGAATGCATGCCTCCAACTGAATGAATTGTTTTTGCAAATCAAAATAAAACAGAATTCAGTAGGAGGAGCAGATGAGGTGGTTCACTGTTTCAATTTCATCCTGCATTTTTAATGGGCTCAAATGAAACAAAACACTGGAAAGTTACTTCATGAATGTGATCAAATCCTTTGTTTTGATGTGATCAATGCTCCAGCATTTTTTCAAGTGTGGGTTTTGCTCAACTTGTTTTGCAAGGGTTTTAATGGAGTGAAATAATTTAGGGCTCAGATCACATACAGCTGTGCAGCGTAGATTTGGTGAGTATTGAAGGAGCTGTGAAACCAGGTCAACTGCTTCTGGTGGCATACGTTTATGGAATACCTGAAAAAACCGCAAGTGGGAAAAATATCATGAAGCTGGCAAAGAAAGCTTGATCATGATGATTTGATAAAAAATTTGGAGTGTAAATACTTGGTTAAAGCTCTCTCTCTATTTCTATAACAAAAAAAATATAGTGCATTTTATTACAGAGAAAGACATTAAAGTGCAGTGAGGTGAAAAAAATGAAGAGAGATGAGGAGGACTTACTTTTTGCCAAGGATGAGATTTGATTTGAGGGAACTTGAATTCTGTGTAATTTGGGTTCATACATTTGATTTCTTCACGTGTAGGGGTGCCTAAAACCTGCATTTTGACTAGAAGATAAGTACCTAATACATATCATCCTCTCTCAGCAAATCATGTGTGATGTAAGTAATAACATCCTTGAGTACCCATGATGGCCATTTAAATTTATTTTTCTTTTCTCTTTTTTTTCCATGTAGGGAATTAGGGTTTTCTTTGTAACCTTAATGATTTCCACCAATTGATCAACTCCACTTTCTCCAGGGAACAAAGGCTGACACAATACAAGTTCAAAAGTGCAAAGTAAGTGTATGATGTGATCTTTTAAGTTACTAAAAGCTGGCTACATTTGTGAATCTAATAGAAGTCAAGAAACATAAAACACAAAGCATCCCAATAGTCTCCAGGGTGATCCCAGCAGTTGAATTAGCATTTGGAATAATCAAAGAGACTCCTCACAATGAAGATGGGTTTTGTGTAGGGTAAAGCCTGTGGCCAAGGGCTTTACTGAGCATAAAGAGCATTCAGATTCTATTTTCTGGTGGGTATCACAGGAAAGAAGCAACGCAAGACAATTCAAAAAACAGAATGCCCATGCCTGCAGGTGTTTCTGAAATGCCCCACGGGTTTTTATGCTCTGCAACGTGCTCTCTAAAATACACTAGAGGAATCTGAGGAGGTCTTTATGCTTTTAAGACCATAACCAAAGGTTCAAAGTAGTGTCCAGATGAGTTTTGATAGTGGGAAGAAGAAGCTACCTGACCAAGGAGCAACTCGGCCATCACGCAACCTGTAGACCAAATATCAATGGCAGTAGTGTACTCAGTGGCTCCAAAAATGAGTTCTGGAGCTCGGTAGTAACGTGAACATATGTATGAAATATTGGGTTCCCCTTTTACCTGCCCAAAGAACATCATAACTTCCTCTTTAACTCAATGAGAGAAGCAGCTTTGTCCATAGAAGATTATTTTGCAGTCAACAATTTCCAATGAGTATTTTCCATCCTGAACTTTGAAAGTGATTAGTGTGATCAGGTAGATTTCATACTACTCAACACTAGCAGAACTTTCAGCAAAAGCTGAAAGAGAGGAGGGTGCAAGGAAGCAAATTCAGGGTTCAGACTACTTGAGGAATAATAGAGTGCTTACCAGAACTTTAGCGCTTCCAAAATCACACAGCTTTATCTGATGAGTGTGAGGATTCACCTATATCATCATGGGCAGTAGCAAATTATTTCCTTGTGTAGAAAACCCTACCAACATTCTTGCAGTTTAATATTTTTTCACAAAAAAGAAACTCATGATTGAGTAGAGTTTGCATACCAGCAGATTTTGAGGCTTGATATCCCGATGGCAGACACCAATGCTACCACCATGGATGTATGCTAATGCTCGACATATCTACCGACAAACCAAAACCCAATTACAATGCCACTTTTGATTGGTACATGTCCCAAAAAGCAATTGAGTATGGAGAGATGGACTTGATCCAAATCAGAGATAGACATTTGTGTGGTGACAGGCAGAAATGAGAAACCTGATAAGTGTAGAGTTTCACATAGACCATTGGCATTCGCTGGTTCATGCGATTATAGTGCTTGGCAATTCGGTGCACTGTCTCGGCAATATACTCAAGAACTAGGTTGAGGTAAAGCTCATCCTTGTCAGTGGTGGAAAAGAAACAGTGCTTCAATTGTACGATATTTGGATGGTCTAGCAAGCGCATTATCTGCAGCTCCCTGTTTTTGTACCTCTTATCCTGAAGCACCTTCTTTATGGCCATTGTCTCCCCTGTCTCAATGCATTTTGCCTGAAACCCATCATCCAATTTTCTTTTTTTGATAGGGAGTGTCACTAAGAATTTGCAGTGCAGATAGATAACTACAAATGAAGCAAAATGTGAGGTGAACAGGGTACTACAGGTCAAAGAAACCACTGAAAATTGGTCCATTCATTTCCTCCTTAGTTCAAGTTGTCAGGCAATTTGTCTAGAAATGTTTTTTTGCACATGTAAGTTACAGCCATCAATTTAATTGCTGAGAGATAAAATAATTGTAATGGAAGTTTTCACCTGGAATACAACCCCAAAAGATCCAGTTCCCACAACACGCTCTGCTGCATAGCTGATGGTCTGCCATCAAAAACATTTCACCACTCATTTCTCACAACCGGGCAAAGAGCCAACTTTTTTTTTGGATATGTAGATCCTAAGAAGAATGCCCCTGGCAAAGAAGCGCCAATTATGATTCAGAGCTGATAGCATCTTGAGTACTCAAGTATGGGCACTGTGGAAAGAACTTCAAAAGCACCGCTTCTTCTCACAAGCCTGTTTTTTGTTGTTTTACATTGAGTCATGAATTCAGAGTTTAGTACCCTTTTGTCCCAGGAACAGACAAACCTGCTTTGGTTCACCATTGTGACCTCCAATTGTGGTTGTAATGATATGGCCTGGTTCTGTGCTATTCCCATCCATCACTACTGCCTCAGTTTCCTGAATTTTCAACAAGAAAAATAAAATGGTGGGGTTGAACACTTTGGACAGCAATCACAACCCAAAAAAGACTGCCATAGTTTGCTGCAAGCTTCAGGAATTGGTCAGAACATGAGGAAAAACCCATAGTTTACTGCAAATGTGGGCATCAGTAGTCACAACATGAGAAAAACCCATGGTTTGTTTACTGCAAGTGTGGGCATCAGTAGTCACAACATGAGAAAAACCCATAGTTTGTTTACTGCAAGCATCAGGTGTCGGTAGTCACAACATGAGAAAAACCCATAGTTTGTTTACTGCAAGCTTCATGTATCAGTAGTCACAACATGAGAAAAATCCATAGTTTACTGCAAGCTTCAGGTGCCAGTAATGACAACATGAGAAAAATCCATAGTTTGTTTATTGCAGCTTCAGGCATTGGTCTCAAGCATCAGAGAAAACCCATAGTTTACTGCTGCAAGCTTCCAGCGTCAGTCACAACAGAACAGGCCAATGCTTTTTTACTGCACCACAAAGTATGGCACAAAACAAAAGTGGAACTGAAAGAAGGTGAGAGAGAGAGAGAGAGAGAGAGAGAGAGAGAGAGTGGTGGTGGATTGTATGGTAAGAGATGGTGGTGGATTGAATGGGAAGAGATGGTGGTGGATTGCACAGAGACTGGAGGTGGATTTGCAGAGAGACTGGTGCTGGATTGAATGGGAAGAGATGCCAAAGAACTGCAGTTTGTGAGGAGGAGGAGGAGGAGGAGGTATGGGGGGAGACGGGGATGGGAGATGGGTGGGGCACATGGGTGACCTTGTTGTTGTCATGATCACTGGAGCTGCTATGGTCAGGTTTTTCGTCTTCCCGGATCTTCATGTCATGCAACTCCTTCATGGGTAATAGTACTGATGCATCAAGGTTACTTGAGCCAGCTCTGGTAGGTGCAGGGCTACTCTCTTTCTTTTTGCTGGTGCTACTGGCAGCAGCAGCAGAAGCTGACTCCGCCACACTCGCTGATGCTGCCATTGAGATGGGTTCCTTCCCCTTTTGTTGTCACAGGCTGAAGAATTCAGATCGAATCAATTCTGGTCTCTGTCATGGGTACTACTATTTCCTGTTGAAGGTGGGCCCGAGCAAGGCCTTCTTCATTTCCCTTTCTTCTTTCGACCACCCAAGACTTCCTCTCTTGTCTGCTCCTGCTTTCTGCTGTTTCCAAAGAGAGAGAGAGATTTACTCTCTTCCTTGACTTCTTCTTCTTCTTCTTCTTCTTCTTCTTAAGGCTTCAGCCTGATGTGGACATCCATTCCCAAAGATGGATAGGTATGTCCCAGAAGGGAATGTGAGAGAAAGAGAGAGGGAGGCCGCCTTTCAGGTCCAAGCATTGTGACTGTTTCAGTCTGGTTGGCTGGATCCTTGGGTTCTCCAGTTCCAGGGCTATCATCATCCATAGACGCAGCGAGCGAGCCAGCGAGCCAGCGACAGGGGCTGCAGAGAGAGAGAGGAACTGAGGAGGCACCACGAAAGGGTACACCCACCACCATTGCCACAACATTCACACACTCTTTCTCTTTTTCTCCTCTTCTCAGTCTGTGTGTCTGTCTGTGTCTATGTGGTTTTCGCTCATGCCCCTTCTTTCTTCCTCACCTCCAATTCCCTTCTTTCTCTTGCTCGTCGGCAACAAGATCCTCTCTACTCCAACTCCGCAACTGTTCCGCACATCAAGCATTACAGAAAACAACAATGGGATAACAACAATGGTGCCCTCGCGTTACTACGCCATTTCTGGACCATTTTCTCGGCGGAAAAGTCAGTTCGAAAGCGTTTCTTGAGGGTCACACTAAGTTAAAGTTTCCGCACCTTCAAATGCACCAAAATCACGCCATTCTTCCCATAGAAACAAACCAGCGCTGGCAGGAAAGAAGACAACAGCGATGGGAGAGAAGGAAACAGCGATGGCGCAGAAGAGAAGACAACGGCGATGACGACGAGAGTGCAAAACATCCATCCATGCATCCATCCCCCGAAGGATGAACTGTTTAAAGCCATTTTCCAAATTCCTTTTGTTTAAAACCTAAATAAAATAATTGAATATTGAATATTATTGCAAAACAATTCGTAGAATATTTAATATTTTTCACCACATAGAACCAAAAATAAAAATATGCCATATGTAGAGAAAATGCCCTAACTTCCACAGATTGGATGGTCAAAATGGTCATAAGTTTTTTTATCCAAATTAATTATTTATTGGGTGAGAGAGATTAAATTTCCCTTTTCTTTTCCCCAGAAAAAAGAAATCAGAGAAATCAAGTCTGGTAACTTGAATTAATTCAAAAACTGGAACCCCATGGCCAGGGGAAAAATTATTACTCTAATAAATTAAAATAAATCAACCAAATCTGGTTTGTGAAATCATTTCTTATAGCTTTCCAACATCACATCAAATTCCCAATTTATACATGCATTTGTAACGAAAAAGCAGGGGCATAGTACAATTCTTGCCTCATACTCACTCCTTAGTGCATCTCCACCGGTGTTCAGTATGTCACTCTGAATAATAAAATTAAATTTCTAATTGTAGCTGTTTTGTTTTGGCAACCCCACCAATAAAACTGTAACTGGAACTGCATATGTGTGGGAACTACTAATAGCAAACCACCTGGACCAATCACTATGATCGACCGATCCTAAATACTGAGCTGTAGTAAGGTCCAATTTATTACACCCATTTCTGAAGGTGCCCAACTGTGTTACCAGCCAAGGCAAGCAGTACGAATTTGGTAAGAAAAACCAAGCTAAACTAGCACATTTTGACTTTTTCACAACAAATTTTACTGTCTAGAGTTACATACTGAGCACCATTGGAGATGCTCTTACAACATTTGATGCCAGAGATCAGTTACACACTGAAATTGTGTCACTTCTTCAGAGAGATATTCACTTAACAGTGTAGTTCTTACAAGCAGCAACAGAGTACTCAAATCCCAACAACCTCAACTGATGCACAGTGTATTCCACAGACGATATGTTCAAGCTCCCGTTTTAAAAACAAAACCCATCATCCATTTAGGTTTACATCCAAGGTTTTCTGTCATACTTTGCCATTCCCAAATCACACTTTCAATTTCAATTTGAAACATATTTGTGAGCACTTGCAATAGCTAAAGGACACCTTTTTAAAGTCCTAATTTCAAATCGAGATTTTATGTTGCGAGTCTTGTGAATGTTTTTCCCTTGGATTCCCAAACTTTTCCCTATTTCATTTAGGTGAGAATAGAGCTTTCAAAACCTTTTGGCAAGGTTAGAATTTGCATTCAATCCCCATTTTCCTTTCATTTGGGACTAATCACAATAAAAGGAGTCACATGCAACAAGGTTTAAGTCTTTTTTTCAAAGACCAAATTGGATGTGTGGTCTTCTTGTATTAATTTATAATGTAATTTTAAAATAATATTTTAAATTAAATATCAAATTTGAGGTCAAAATATAATTTAAAATTTAAAATTATTATTTTTATCATGCTTTACTTTATAATAAAATGTACAACTTTTCTTTTAGTCACAATGATAAATCATGAACTATTTTAATCATTAAAGATACTTTAAAACCATATTAAGTAATCACGTAAAATAAAATTTAATACAAACATGTAATTATTATTTTTGAATGATTAATTAATTAATTAAAATTTAAGGGAAAAAAAGGTAGATTTATTTATGATCTATTTAAAAATAAATAATTGCTTCATGTCATGGATCATAAATAACTAGTTGAGTCATACCTCTTCATATTTGTAAAGACACACACTTTGAAGATGAAAACTGTTGGACGTTCTGTTCATCTCTTTTCTCTGCTTGCTTCTTTGCTTGCTTGCTTGCCTGGGGCTTTTGTGTCTTGGGCTGCTTACTGCATCTGCGGGAAGCCGTCGATGATGGAGGGGAGGGGAGCGGGCGGGTGACCATGTGCAGGAGGAGCTGAAGAAGAAGAAGAAGAAGAAGAAGAAGAAGAGCATGATCGTCCATGTTCTTGCATGCATGCACACGGACAAGTCGCAGAAAGATTATTCAGAAAGAGATCATATCCAAGCGTGAGAGATCTAGCAAGAAGTAGCTTCAAGCAGTCACTCGCGTTTTTGGAAAATTTTGTGAACTTCTTTGCAGATGGTTCAGGACAATAGTAGTGCCCCCCGGCCTGCAGGTTATCTCCACGCGGCGCCGGCACTCTGGACATCATCGATCGATGGTGCAGCACATGATTTCCTGTCCCGACGGACATGCTGCTGCTGCTGTTGCTGCTGCTGCAACGAAGAAGCTGTGCAATATTCCTGTGATCAAAACAACATGCTGATCTCTCGCGCCATTCACCGATCCGGATTCAACTCATTTCATCTTACTCCTCTCTAGCGCTCTTCGCTTGCTCTCATCGATTTCACCTGGATTGCAAAGATATATCCTGATCCGTCCTTGCATTTAGATTAAGTTGCTTTCTGCTGTAGATCTGTTATAATCCTTGAAGTAAGTAAGTAAGTAAGGAAGTATGCAATTTTTTGTTTTTGTTTTCTGTTTGTTTTTTGCTATTATTTCTCATGACCTATTTGCATGCGTTCCCCAGCTTGTAGCTGTTTGACAGGAATATCAAGCTCATGATCTATGGCTCCGGCTGCAGCAGAACGTCCATCATTGCTAGAGCTTTGCATCCGGACTGCCTGTGAGAACGTAGCGCATATCGGAGATGTGGGCAGTCTACCCACCCAATTCGTGTCCAGGATCTTGCAAAGCTGCAGCGGGGCTGATCAGCTGCGACACATCGAGGTGTCCAGCAAGAGATCGGATCTGGTGACTGACGAGCTATGGCGCGGCTGGTTTGCAAATGATTTTGGTACAACATGTGCAGAGTATATCATGCATACAGGAGAGAGATTGGGTCCAGCAAATCCCACTCCCAAATGGCGGAGACTGTACGATGAGAAACAAATCAGATCGCAGAGCAACAGGCGCCCGCCACCGCCACCACCACCACCACCAGTACTCGGGGTTGGCAACAAACGACGTCGTAACAGCAAGGACAAGAATATGGTGGTGGAGGAGCTCCGAGTTTCATCTGTGCATCGTTCTCATCTCCCAGCAACAGCAGCAGCAGCAGCAGCAGGAGCTTCTTCTTCTTCTTCTAAGAGGCAAAAAAGAGTGGGAAACTTGGTAAACCGAGCCACAACCAAATACAAAAGACGTCAAGAAAGATTAAGAAAAGCTACAGCAAAAAGAGCTCCTGCTCGTGCTCGAGGGTAAGACCAGGGTTGTTGGTGGTGGTGATGGCAGGTTCTTCAATTGCAGCAGCTTCTAAGGTCAGGTTCTTAAGCTCTCTGGAGGTTGGAGGAGTTCAGAGGTTTCAACCAAAACTTCGGAACCCTAAACCCATTGAAACTTAACTGGAGGGAGAATCAGTCTCTTTTCTAACTTATGGAATTACAACTTTTTAATTTTAATTATTAAATAATTTATTTAGTCGATTTCGAACTTTTGTTGGAAAGTTCAGAATTAACAATTGACCATTTGAAAAAAAAAAAAATTAAAAAAAAATTGAAGTGAAACTTTTATTTGAGAGTCACCAAATGATGTCAAAATAAATATTCATAATATTTTGCTTCATTAAATGATCCAATAATTAAATAGATGTTAACAATTTTTTGTTTCAAACTTTATCCTAACTTTTAGGTTTTTTTAAAATAAAAATTTTAATTGATAATTTAATCTTAAATTAATTAAATACAATGAGTAAATTGAATAGGTGAGTGAGTGCTTTCCCTCATTTCAAAAGGTTTCAAGTTCTCTATATACATACATAAATATAATTTTAGATAAATTAATTTTAGAAAAAAAAATTTAACTTCATCTTACATAATTTTAGATAAATTATTGCATTTGATTGGTTGTATACAATTAATATCACATGTAATCTTTATTTTGAAATTTTTTGTATTAATTGAACATAGAATGGGAAATGTAAATAGGATGTAAATTTGATGGAATAACAAGTTGCAAAAAGCACCATAGTAATAGAGATTAACAAATTGCAAAGGAATCCATGATTCCAAACACTTTTGTACAAACCACTAAGCCATCAACAAAACAAAGTAACATAATACAATGTGACGAGGTCTAATAATAGTTTCACATCGACCAATAGTAATTCTATTGGATGGAAGTTCAGGCTTCGAATGACATGAAACCGAGTTCGAAGCATCAACCTACAAATATGCACACAACATACAACGTCATGGTATTTAACTTATTCCACTTTTGAGACAACCCAATACTTCATGTTCATCTCTGAGGGTGTGGGGAAATAAGTTGGCACTCCTTTTGATGGGGTGGAAAAGAATAGAGGCCCACATAATGGGTGTGGGTGAACCTGCTCTCTAGAGTAATCAAAACGGTGTTTTGTCAGTGTAAAAATGGGCCAAACCAGCAAATAAAGAAGAATTGTAATCAAAAACCCATTTGTTGCAAGTCCTTTTTTGGCAATATGCTTAAAGTTCTTACCTGAGGGTTTTCACACTGAAGTTAACTTTCAAAGACAGCTAAAACAGCATGTCTAAACTGTGATTAATCAATGAATAACATACATCATAAGCATTGCAATGCTCTGGATTCTTTTAACCCATTCAGCGAGACTTCCTTTTGAGACTACTTGGCAAAGAGCAGCCCCCTTAACTGAAATAGGATAATTCAGTTGATATCTGATCCCTGCATTTCATATGATGCCCGTTGAGATTTTCACCACCAGCTGTTGCGTCCCCCCATTGGACACACAAGCCTGCTTCACAGGGGTGGCTCCTCACCGCTCAGCTCACTTCAGAACAGATAAACACACTGAGAGATATAATTGGTTTGAAGTCTGCTATGCAAAACAATAAACAACAGACATGATGAAGGGGGGAAAAACTGAACAAATACAGCCTAAGATCCGAGCTGAGATTATTCCTAAAAAGCCATTAACAAAATGAACAACATTTGCTGAAATGATGGACAATGGATGGCTTCTCAGGAAATGGCCTAGGCAATTAAAGGCTTTTGCTTTTTGAGCAAACCCTCTATGCTTTGATTTTTGATACTTTCAAACAAAACAAGAGACAACATCTTCTGTGTAGTGTATCCACATTTAAGTGCTTTAAGGAATGCATGTCCCCAGTTCTCCACCCCTCCCCGCAAACCAGGGCTAAACATGTGTAAGACACTATCAGGGTGGCTATGGCATATACAGTTCATTATGCGAGCTTCTGTACTTACAGTTTCATTATAGGAATGACCAGGGCAACCCAGAAATGCACCTGGTTGAAGGCCCAGTTTCAACCAACATGAGATTTTGTGGTACACAAAGCTAAGCCGCCACTACTAGAGAGCATGCAGGTGAACACCAAAAAAAAAAACAAGATACAAGTTGAAGGAATGAGAAAAAGGAAAGACAAAATGTGATGGTGGGCCACAGACGCCCACATATCTTATGATAAGAATTCAATGGAAAAATTGGGATAAGCTGTAACCTATGACTTTTGAGTCTCTTTGATTGCTGCACACAAATCCGCTCCCACATTTTCCAAGACGCTCTCCTCTAAAAGGCGAAGAGCGGAGAGGTAGACAGGCACTAACCAAAACGATGACTACAATGGCAATGATACACCATCACTCAGTCCTCCTCTCCAATTTCTTCAGGAGCCGTTGCCAACCATGCCAACCATTTGCCCACCTCCCTGATAGCCTGCACACAAAGAAACTCTCATGAAACTGTCCTTGACTAGTTGTTGGCCTTGAGATGAATGGATAGACTCGACAGTTGTGAATGGTCCGGATCAAAGAAGTGCAGTTTGTTTTGTACCACTGACCATTCAGTTCACAAAACCCCAAGACTTCACAAATATGGTCTCAAAGCCTAGTTTTGACATGCGTGGGTCTGGGCATAAAGATTTTCTGCCCCCTCTAACATAATAACAATGCTACAAGACATACTCTTGAGGCCTGCAACAGAATACATCCTATACATTCCATGCATCTTCCAGTGACATCATTTTTGTCATTGAAAAGAGAATTCTAGTCTAACAAACAATGCATCACAGAAACTTGAGGAAACCTACCCTGTCTCTGCCTGGTGTGGTATCATTCACATCATCTTGCCACCTAAAGTAAGCTCTCTCTGAGATTACCTGAACAAAGGACAGTCCAAAAAGATAAGCCAGCAATAGAGAGACAGTTCAGACTGATTGGTGTGTACAATGCTAGGATAGTTGGATGGGCTACAAGTTCATAATGGGAGATTCTACCTGGAAGCAGTTCATTTTCAGTCCTTTTTAATTGATATACCCAAGGACATATTGCAAGGAAAAAAAGGGGGACTTGCCAGAAGTATTTTTTGTCATGCAAACAACATAACAATGAACATAATATCACACCCACCTCTTCCCTGTAAAAATTGTCAAACAGTGTACTCATCAACCCTTGAGGATGACCCAACTCATTCACAAATAGTTGTACTGCAACTATATCTGCACCAAAATTTCCAAATGAGAGCTTGAATCTGCACCCCAAGTGACTCAGAAAACAGCTAGCTGGTGATGGTAAAACCTCTGCGTCAATCAACTCATCTTTTACATAAGGCTCATAGCACAGTGCATTTCAGACCCTACCAATTCCAAAGGTAAGAAAAAAAGGCACTAACTCACATTGGATTTGATTTGCTTCAGCAGTCCTTGCCCTTCCTGAAGCAAACTTTCTTAAGACAGGTGCATAGGTCTTTGTCACCACATATGTTGCCTGTAAATGCAATGAAGCACAAGCATTTTCAAGTTAGGTTCACAAAATACAACTAGGTTCAGGGCCAAATGCTGAGTCTTACAATGCACCAGGAAACTATCAGATAAAATTAGAAACTGAAAACTGTGCTACAGCAATAGGGTTGATCTGTCTTATGATAGACAACCACACACTCTAAAGATAAGTCAACACATACCGTATACTCAGATGGTGGCACTGGCAAACATTTTCTCAAGACCAAAGTCATGAGTAACCTCAGAAATGCTGTATCTGAGAGTATGGCCTGTGGAACATTTTTCTGGTGGGAAACAGAAAGGCAATTCAGTGTAACTTGCAAATCATCCCTTCAGACACACCTGAAGCTAAAACTTGATGATACCACACACAGGCCTTTCTCTACACATCACCAGACTTGACCAGACACAATTTTTTGAAAAAAAAACCCCCCTCGGAGCATCTTGCATCCATTGAAACTAACATGTTTGTCTGAGGATCTTTTTACTTCACATCACTGCAAAAGAAAGAATGCAGCTACATCCAAGAACATGATGAAATTGGGAACAAAATCTAAAAGAAATCAGCTCAATTTACTATCACAAAGAGGGTTGCAAAAGCATACCTCAATCCACTTCACAAGATCTGGAACAGGCTCATTTTGCGCTAGTGCTTCTCTGATGTCCTTCTCCACTCGTTTCATCTGGAACATACACCACAAGTGTTCATCTCACTTAGGATTGATCCACCTTTGCTGCAAAAAAAGACTCTTGCACTCCCGCATCAAAAAATTGTTCACAACAAAAGACTGCAAACCCTTGTTGTCAAACAGGGAAACACAGTAATGAAACAAAATAGGTCAGAAGGTAAAGGGCTCAGTGGTCAGTATGTGGTATGATGGATATAAGCACTATTGGACAGGTCAACTGTTCCATAGTTGATCAAGCTACAAAACAGCCTATAGTCAGTGTTACAAAGATCAGATTGCCACGTGGCTTGGTGAAAAAACCATGGTTTATGCATTCTCCTCTAAGCAACATGATTGCATGGTCACAGATATGCACAAGATCAAATTGGTCCTTTGTTGCAATGACTCAAGCAAACAACAAGGGTCACTGCCCTGTTGTGGCAGGTGACATTTGTAAACTCAAGTTTTGCATTGGATGAACTTGATTTTAGAAACTTTGCAAACTATCTTGCATGACAGAATGGGGGCTACTTCAGTATGCAGTTGGGGAGTGAACAGTTCCATGCAAAATGAATGAACTCACTGGGTATAGACTTTGCAAATGCCTTTTCTCCAAGAAGGCATCCAGCTTGCCTCCTTTGCTTTTGTCCGCAGGCAAGAGGAAATCCTCGACTTGAAGCCCAGAGTTTCTGTATGTGTCAGCCATGTAGTCCTCCCCTCTCTCTTTTCTCAGAGTACTCAATATAGCACCAAAAATGTTGAGGGCAACATCCTGTTCTAACAGGCTTCCAGGCTCAGGACCACCCTCTTCTAAAAGCTTTCCCACTTGACTGAGAGACAACACTCCTGCAGAAATTAGTTTTGCCAACATTTCTGCCAAATATTCTGGTGCTTTTGGCACATCAACTGTTGTGTCCTCCAAGAGAGAAAGTACACCCTCAAGCCTGCAAGCAACCCCATCCACGTCTCCCAATGCATCAGGGCATGCAAAGACAATCTAGAGTCCCAACAACCAAAAGATCCAGATTGAAAAAACAACATCCACTTGCCAATCAATCCTGCACCCCAGTCACACTGGTCAAACAGACTGAAAAAAGATGAGAGACAAAATTTTTTGGAAAGGTGATCCAGTTGGTCAAAAATACCCTCTTGCTATTTCTTCTTGAGTCAGCAATGGAGTCTCTAATTCATAGAGATGAAGCAGCAGGCTGACCAAGAGAGATCTCTCAGTTTCCTTCTTGTCTAATGAGTATGACACCCAAATTGAAACAAGAGTTGGATGGAAGTCAGGCGCTTCCAGTTCCTTCACACATAGGGCTGCTTCTTTAACATCCCTCACACTGCACAGCAACAAGGTAAACTGATCCATCAATTCAACTATTTATTAGGACAAAAAAATGAAAAGAGGACAAGAAAGCAGCCAGTGATGAGAAGGCTTAACATGGCCTTACTTATAGTACTCAGTGATTGCTGAGAGACTTTTCTTCCTGAGTTCATCTCCACTCAGCTGCAGTGGTGTTGAAGGACTGGCAGCAACAGGAGTCAGAATTGTTTCGGGTCGTTGCAGCTGCAAGGTATTTGAAGATACTGCCACTGATGGTCTATCAATTATCAAGCGATCAGCCACATTCTGCAAATCTCTACCTAAGCCTGGCCTATCAGGTACGAATGGTCTGTCTAGAAGAGGCCCTTCTGCAGACCTTGGTCTCTCAGCACTGGAAGGCCGCATAGGGAGCTCATCACGTGCCACGAAAGGTGATCTGTCTGGGCCTGTAAAAGTGACACCACTGGCTCGCCGCATATCAGGGCCCAATGCAGTTCCAACATCAGAAAATGTGCGCACAGTGTTCAATGAAGGCTGCCCTCGGACGCCCATTGCTCTCCCAAGCCCTCCCTGAGGACCAAGAGTAATGGCACCCTCATCATTCACCCTCTGTGACAAAGGCATTGGCACTGGTCGTGCATCCATAAGAAGTGACCGTTCCTCCATTCGGATATCTTGCCCAGTCCCTGGAGGCCCACGCAAACCTCCTCCCTGCAGTGCTCCTCGCATCGCTGGCATCGCAGTAAACATGGGTGACTGAGGGCCCCGCATAGGAAAGTCTTGAGCAGGTCCTGGTCGCCCTCTAGAAGGCCCTCCACCCATGCTAAGGCCTCGACTAAAGCGATCCCGCCCAGCATTAGCTGATGCCTGCTGCCGCTCCTGTACTGCATCACGATGAACATCTTCTATCTTCTTTGGGCCCTCCACTTTACGTCTCTCTTGCCATCCATTTCTTCGCAGGTCAATCACATCCTTCAGCATAAACCTTAGTCTGGATGAGAGTTTCTGGTTATTGGAAAGTGATTCAATTCTTCTGAAGTAAGCATCAATGTGCTCCTTCGCTTTTGGATGGTCAATGATTCGACCAATAGTGCTCATCAATTTGCACAAAGCTTCCACATCTTCCTCATCAGGGTTCTGACGAGGAGGATTACCTAGAAGCTTCAATATACACTCATGCATAATGCGCTCTGTCAACATGCCCATCTTATAAAGTTCTCCAATGAAACGAATATTTCCCAACATACGCCTGCGAGCCTTTAACCTCTTTTCCTCTCTTTCCTGGGGGGTAAGCTTCACTTCCCCTTCCTCCTCAACCTTCTCAGCCTCTTCTTGTTCCCTTTCCCCACGTTCAAACTCTTCTTGGCACTTATTCAGCAGCACCCGTTTAAAGGTGATCTTCTCATCATTCTCCGTGAACTCTGGCAAATTGGTAGCAAGCTGGGCACAGAACTTGGCATACATCTCACAGAAGGTTGGTTCTGTCAGTGCTTTATCAAAAATCTGAGAGATCACACCTGTCAGAGTGACTGCAGAGTCAATGTTGACCTCATTAACCTTTAAAAAGAGACGGTCAAAATTTTGAGGAGTCAGCTTATTGAGAATGCTTTTGATCTGTCTCTGTTTTCCCTGTTCCTCATCAGAGACCACACCAACTTCATATTTTTTCTCAGCCTTATGCATAGCAGGCAATGATGTGCGAGGAGAAGGAATCAGCCCTGGCCCTTTTCCAGCTGCAATTGGTGCCCGCTGCCACCGATCAGCATCAACACCATTCGTTCTTGTTGGACCCGGTGACATGCCCATCATGTTGTGTGGGGATATCATTCCTGCAGGCCCTCCTGGGATTGGACCCATCATACCTGGCAGCTGCATAGGCATACCACCCACAGGCCGAACCCCTTGTGGGATCCGTGAAATCAACCCTGGTAGGACACTTTGACCTGGCCAAAATGGTCCCATAGCCATGGCCATATCCATTCGAGCATCCCCACTTGGGGTCCTGGCAGGAGACACTACAGATCCTGATTTCCACCTGTCTTCATCCAACCCACTTCCTCTCCGCTCCAGGCTGCGCTGTGGCCCAGAACCAGGCTGTTGGTCCAGTATCCGACCAGGACTGGATCCAACTTCTGGGTTTAGTAAATGCTCAGCTACATCCTGCCTGATCTCAAAATTCACTGGCAACTCCTGGTTTAGGTCCTTGTATGTCAACAAGAAGTCACGAGTGTACTTCCTCTCTCCCTCACTGGTGAAGTTGGTGGCTCCAGCAGGAATTTTTGGAACAGGCAGCTCTGCGGCCTCCTCCCAGTCATCTACCTCCTTTGAAAAGGGCTTCTTCTCTGCAGGGAGAAAAGTATCACCAATTTCCTCACTGCCTGAAGGCCCTGAGCCAGAAACTCCAATACTCTCTGCCTCATCAAGCTTTTTCTCCTCTGGAGCTTTGTACGCATTATACAAATCTGCAGTTGTACCTGCAGCATCAGCTCTTGCAAGAAGCTCCTTCATCTTCTTCTTTCTGCTAGCTGCTTTGAAACCCTCGGGAACCTTTAACATTTCCTCTTCTGGATTATCAATATCTCCTGAGTTTTCAGCTTCCTGTTGATTAGAATTACTGTGAACAGTGGCCTGCTCATGTAATTCTGCACCATCCATAATAGTGCTCAAAATTTCAGGGGCTGAGCTAGAAACGCCTCTGCTTAAAGTGGACATTTTCGAGTCAACCACAGTTCCAGATAGAGATATATTGCTCACATTTGACTCTGCATGTCCCAAATCTCCTGAAGTTTCTGGAAGAGGCTCATCAGTGCTCTCTGCAATGACCGTGCTTTCCTCAAGTTTGGGAAGTGACTGACCCTCAACTGCTCTTTCTGTTAACAAGCCATGAGCAGGTAGAGATTCCAACACCAAATCTTCTCCTTCTGTGCTCAAGCCAGATCTGGTTTCATCAGTTGATGAGAGGTTGGATGGTGCCAGTGCAGAATCAATTTCCAAGGCAGTTACATCAGTCACTGCTTTGAGCACCTCTTCACCCAGAGCTTTTACAGCACCTTCACTCTCTTCTACAACCTCATTTGCTAAAGCTGTTTGCCCTTCCTCCACTGGTTCAACCTCTGAGACTCTCATAGGAACAAAGTTGACAGCCTCAACATGTTTAACCTCCTCAGATGAAGCTAGGGGAGTGTCAATTTCCTCCACATTAGATGGAGAGGCATCGGCAGCCTCTGACAGATCTGTAGATACAGCAAGATCAGCCACTTCTGACAGATCATTATTGGCATCCATGGGAGCACCCTTCTCATCTCCAAGTGATGTACCTCCCTCTTCAGCCAGAACCTGCAGCCCTCCAATCTCAAGACCAGTCTCAGAGGCAGTTTCAACAGGAGCAGCATCCATGGCTGAAGGCATTTCCTTGACTTGTAACTCTTCAGGAAGGTCTGTGATCCCAGATCCAAGGATATCTTGAGGATAGGTTTTCTGCACCAAGTCAGAAGCTCCTTTGTCTTCCACATTCTCCTGCCACCCATCAATGAGCACACTGTCACAGGCCCTAATCTGAGGCAAATGCAGGTGAAACCACAACTCCTAAAACAAACAGACCTACATATACGAAAAATTCTTTTGCTGGAAGAGAAGTAGTAAACTAACTGTGTTGCTCATGAATTCTTTGTGAATTAGTTCAGGGCACCCTTAACCTTCAAGCCCTAACAAAATGTGAAACCATATCAAAATTCCTTGGGAGCAACTGCTATTATGTGTGAAGCTCAAAGGCTCCTTACCTTATTGTTGGCCCTCAAGACCACCTCAGAGTTTGACATCCAATCACCTCCAGGCTCCCTCATTACCTCTGTTGATACATGGTGGTCAATAACAGACTCTGGTTCAGCCCTAGATCTCAATGTGGAGTCATCAGAAGAAACTTCAAAGTCTTGTATGTCACTCGGAGTTGGAGTAGCATTAGCTGCCTCGGAAAGTAAAGTTTCACCTGCCGCATGCATTCCAGACAATCTCTGGGGAGGAAGGAAGTCCTGGGTTAACGTTTCAGCAGTTTGTGTATCAGTCTCAACGGAGGAGGTTGCATGAGGTGCCTCGGAATGTACAATCTCATCCCCTGACTCCAATGAAAGCGGTTCAGCTGAAGGAACAGAAACCTCAGACATTGCTGTGGCTAGAATCAAATGTTCTTTTTCCTCTACTCCTGAGCCCTGTTTAAGAAGCTTTGCTGAAATTGGTGCCATGCTCTCTAGTGCAGCAACAGAATCTGGACACACACCAAACAAAATCAGTAGCTTCAGAGAGCTCAAAACCAAAGAGACCCAGGAGTAGTAGGTATAGTGAAGTTCCAAGCTGCTCCAACAGCATCTGAATAGAGGCAACAAAGAGCTGTTAAGTCAGGAGATCTTGCTCAAGACCATCTAAACACACAATGTTAAGGTTAAATAGCCATGAGAGCTCCAAATCTAGATAGCGTATTGCTGCACCCTTAACTTAAGGAGTGGAGAACAAAGCCAGGAAACATTTTGACATCTAATGAACTTGCTAGAGCGCAATGAGCCCTCCATTGCAATGTCTTGAAACAAACGATCCTATCTTCACATGTGAAACCTGAAAGTCCAAGAGAATACCCAGAAATGCCACAGTGGATCCCCAGGTTTTGACATTGGTCAAACTTGGGTGCCAGAAATAGTGGAAGTAGGCAAAGATGGTGGTAATAAATCAAACATTCATGGCATTGCATGACTGGAGAGATAGATACCTAGACTGGAAATTTTGCCTGCTGGTTTCTTATCAGTTAGCTTCAAATCATCCTGCCTTGCGGAGGAATTCTTTACTGGTGCATATACAGCAGTATGCACTCCAGACTGCATTCTTTGTAAGCCTGACCGTGAGGCACCAGGCCCGGCAAGATTCGCTCCAGTCACAGCCTTCTCTCCAGAAGGCTGTGCAACTGGTGCCACAACCCCCTCAGATGATTTCTCTCCATGCCCTTCAGAGAGGAGTTGTTGCTGCTGCCGCTGCTGCCGATCCTTCTTCTTTCTTGAACTGACAGCCTTTGCAACATCAGGTTTCACCTTTTCACCTAGATTCACTGCTGCAGTCACTCCCTTTGGACTGACAGCAATTGGAATAGAGGTTGCTGCAGAACTTTTTGATGGGACCACAGTAACTGTAGGTCTGCTTGGAAAAGATGTACCAAGTCCAGGGGCTGGAATTGAAGTTCCAGAAGCACTTGTCTCAGAGCTTCGGGATCCTGTAGGAGAAGTTGCATGGCCATTTGAACCATTTTGAGGTGCAGATAAACCATTTGATAGCACTTCCCCAGCAGGAAATGACGGGGAGGAGCCTGACACTTCCACATCACCAAACTTGAATGCCAACTCAGATTCCGGAGGAATTACCGGACTTAGGACAGGTTGTGTGGCAACAGGAACAGGAACAGAAACAGAAACTGGCACATGGAGGGGTGGAGGGACCATAACCACTGCAGAGGGCCTCTCATTCACTGAAGAAGAATTGTTAAGACTTGATTGTGGAAGAGCCCCGAGTCCTGCAGGCCTACTGACTGCCATTCCTGCAGGAACACCTGGTACAGTGGCTGGTGGGGGTCCAACTAGAGGAGGGTTGATCATTGGTCGTCCTGCTGTAGGTTGGGCTATGATCCCTTCAACAGCTGGGAGGCCTATGCTACCCAATCCCATAGAGCCTACGTTCCCAGGAGACACTTTTGTACCAGGAGGTGGTGGCGGAGCACCAACATGAGGGGGGAGGAAGGAAACTCCTGGAGGGGGTGGTGGATAACTGTATCTGACTGGAGAAGGGTTTCCTGTGGGGACCCCAGTTGCAGATGGACCACTTGTCTTCAGAGGTCCAGGCTGGTAAAAGTTGGGTGTGCCAGTATATGGCCCACCCGGGAAGTATGGCATGCCTTGAACCATCTGGTGATGAGGACCTGCCCCATACCCCACTGAAGGAGGTCGTGACTGAGGGGGGGGGCCATTGCTAGAGAGTCTACCCGATACACCTGTGGAGACTGGCCCAGCAGTTGATGGTCGATTGTCCATACCCAAATCGCTTTTCTTCCCCTTTCCATCAAAACGCAGCTCCTCATGAGTATTGGGATCCACAATCTTGACAGCCCTATTCACACGCTGAGGAATTAGATGATTTGTAGTGGGGGGTCCATATTGAGAACCAGGCATTCCTTGTGGGATATGACCTCCCATAACTGTTCCCATTTGGGGCCCTAGCTGTGCCATTTGTTGGGCAGATAATGAATTTCCCAATGAGCCAATGGGACCCCCAAGAATTTGGGGCGCATGAGGAGGGGGCGCCATCATTGGAGAAAACTTGATACCTTGGCTTGAACTTTGTTGCACCATTCCTTGCTGTTGCGGCATAGCTTGCTGTTGTTGCTGCTGCTGTTGCAGCTGTTGCTGCTGCTGCTGTTGATGATGCTGTTGTTGCTGCTGCTGGGCCAGAACCTGGTGCTGCTGCATTTGGGCAAGCTGCTGTTGAAGCATGAAATTGTTGGTCTGTGGATGCTGTTGGGTGTACTGTGCCTGAGACAGTTGCTGCTGTGGTGGGGCTTGTGCTGGAGGAGGAGGAGGAGGTGCATGCACTGGAGCTTGAGAGCTCACATTCGTTGACTTATAATGCATTGCTTTGTCCACTCCTTGATCCATTGAGCTGCTACCCATGTTACGAGAGGCCACCTGTTCAACAAAATCTCCCATCAGAGTTAAATATGACAACCACACAACTGATTACAATAACTCTGCCTGACAGGAGAACACTACAGCATACCAAATCCCACATAAAATTAGAAAGAATGGTAACTTACATTTTCCACAGCCATATGCAAATTCCACAATTATTTGAAGCAAAACAAAGTTGCAGCATATGAACAAAGTGCCAGCTAAATCACTTTATGTGTTCCAGAGGCTATTTACAATGAACTGAAGATGGAAAATGCTGAAGACACATTGAAAAACTCTCCATGTACCTGTGGTTGTTGATGCCCAGCTGCCACTGGTGCGGCTTTTTCTGTAGGCCGAACATCAAAACGTGCCTACAGACCAAAAAAAAAAGTCAGACAGGTACTTAGGTCAGGCTGAAGTACAAAACCATAAACATTGGTCATGAGGGGCAGGAGACTAGTTGCACCTGGTCCCACTTTTGCTCATCAAGATTAGGAGGAGCTGAATTTGTTCGTAATGGGTACTGATAAGAGGAACACACAATATTAGCCCAGCACTGAAGAAGAAAGTCTGGCATATTGACACAGAACACATTCCAGCCAGTGACAGTTCAAAAGAAAAGTCAACGGTTTAAGCAATTGCAAGTTGACTATAGGCAGAACAACTATGTCATTACAAGTTGTTCTCAAACAAAAGCATGACAAAATACTCAACAGTAGAAAAGAAGGTGCATACCGACATGGCAGTTGATTTTCCAACACCTAAGCTCCCAAAACCAGGACTAATGCTCCCAAACTGGAATGCAAAGGAATTCTGAGAGAGTGCTTGAGACACCTGAGATGATGCCACTATAGAGAGGCCCATCACATCATCCACTATTAGTAAAACATGGTAAAATATGAGTATGCTTGAGTGTGGATTGCATACAAAAGGTGCCACTAAAACCCAGCAAATATGAGAAAGGGTACAATGAATCAAGGAGCCTACACCAAAAGAGACCAAACAAACAAGTTTGTGCTGAGAATGGAGAATTTACCAGAAAATGACACAGCTTCAGTACTGACCGGAAGACTAGATGGTGGTGCCGGTGGCTTACTGGTGGGCAATTGCTTTACATGATCCAGGCCTCCTCCAGCAGGAGCTACAGGTGTCCTAGTTTTGCCAGTGGATGATGCTCCAACCTTAGATTCTGAGGGTGGCAGAGCAGCAGCTGACTGCAAATGCTGATGTGCATCTGCAGTTCCCATGCCTTGATGCGGCAGGGAAACTGCCAACAAAAGCAAAGTCACAACTGAGCATTTTCTGAAAGATCCAGAGTCCTAGTAGTAACTGCATGAGAACATTCCATGATGCCATTGTAAAAACAAAAAAGTTGATGATGACCAGGCTTTCCATGAGGTCTATTGCAGATCTGATAAGTAAGCATACAGACCCTGTTGTTGTTGATTGTTTTGATGCTGTGTGGAGACTGGCTGCTGTGGCTTGAAGCCTCCACCCTGTTCTGCAGGCCCTCCACTTTCGGTGCCTCTAACGAGTGCAGGAGTTCCATTAGCGCGCTTCCCACTTTCGCAACAGAAAAACAAGTCCACAGCTTCAATGTCATGTCCCCAACCTAACTTTATATGTCATTTAAGTAGTCTTCATGGGCTGGCAACAGATTTTCAATTTATCCTAGACCAGTACAGAGTCCTGACCAAATGCCCATGTAAAACTCACAAAGCCTACTTCCGAGATGACTACCATGATGATGGGAGAAGTTCAATTTCTGGAATTTGGAGGCAATTGACAAATGTGTTGTGGTTCCTCATACCAGCTTCATCACCATGGATTGGACTAATCACATGTTAGCATCAACCAGAACAATTTGAATGGCCACTGGCCATGAAACCCCAAGTCCACAAGTATTAAGAAGCATTCACAGAAGGTGTGACTGCCCTGGGGCACCAAAGGAAACATGATACACTGGATATCACAAACCTTGGGGGAACATGAGAATCATTAATGAGATTCAAACAACCATCCAAACAGTGCAGAAAAGGCTCACACATAGTATACACTCTCCAGAAAATAAGACCCTGAGAACTGAAGTGCATGCCATTAGAAGATGCTGATTTTCCCCTAAGAGATCTGTCCCCAAATCATTTGAGCATGATCTCTGCAGTTTCACTGTGGTTCCCAAAGATCCTTGGTCTAGAGTCTGAAGTCACTACCCAGGCAACCTACAAAGGTCACAAACAATTGAAGGTTCTCCAAACACACCAATTTCTCAACCACTGAGGACCGAAAACCAAAGCACCTCCCAAGCAAGCCATTGGATTGCCATAGCTAGCGCAACACCTCAACTTGTCTAATGTATACATTGCTTGCAGTGTTCTGGAAACTGCAATTTGGAATGGCTCTAAGAAATTTGCAGAAGCAAAACTGAACTCCAGTTCATTAAAATAACAACCCTAGAAGCCAGAAGAATCATTATATCTTGTCAGTAGATAAAGTCACAGGTAAGAAGCAAAGCATGCACAGAAATGCACAAGGAGTCGTTGCGCAGATGAAAGATGAGAAAAATTCAGAAAGGAAACCTTTGAAATAAAACATGCACAAAAGGAATTCTGAAAACTGGAGTTTCATGGAATAAACTCATTGCTGGAAATAGACAGCAAAACAGTCAAGAATAGAATTACATTCTGCCCATGGCAAGGAGGAGAGCAAACAATACAAATCAAAAGCTGAAAACAATACGGCAAGACACATACACAGAAAGAAGCAAGTTTGACTGACAACTGAAAGATGACATGAAACTGACAGTGGACACAAATGATCCAAAGAGCATTTAAAGCCACCACTAAAACAGAAAAAAGGGTACTACACAAAAAGCAGGGGTTCTACTCTACACCTGCAGGAGGAAGATTTCTAAACCCTGCAAGAAGATATCAGTGATTACCAACCATAATCGATTGGTAAGGGGCAAGTGAAAAACTTTGAAGTACAAAAACACAGTGTTCCATAAAGAAGCAATCGATGACATAGTAGGAACCCAAGACTAACTGCTGATGAAGAATCGAGGAAATGTTAAAACAATCGAAGGGAAAAAAAATGCCAAAAAAATGCTTGTGAAGGAGTCAGAGACAACTGTTGCAAAACGGAGAGGAAAACACATCTAAATGGAGAGGAGGCATGCAGCAATTGAAACAAAAGGGTGAAATGAGCAGGACCACACAACCAGTAAGAGTTGCATAATGAAGCTAGAGTCATATCACAATCAAAACATAAAGAAACCACTGGGTAACCAGAAAGACAGGGAATCAGGTTTTGCATGCTGGTGATGATGATGCAACAGGAAATTCCTTCCTTCCTTCCTTAGCAGACAAGGGGCAGTAGGAAGCAAGATGAGGAAACACCATGCAGTAAATTGATTACAACTATATGGAAAAACAGAACGGTACCAAAGGGGCGGATAACAAGACTCTGAAGACTGAACGAAAGAGTGGCGCAGGCAGCTCTAGTGACTAACCATGCATACAACCGATTGCAAGAACCCTAGGTATGTGCAACATCATCATCATTAGAAGACACCGGCATGGGGTAATCTTATGTCAAAAGAAAGAGTATCACCATGATGATGATCATGATAATAAGCAGCAGCAGAGAAAGACTTACCCACGCGGAGTGGTGGAGGCCGCAGGCGATACGGGGCGCGTAGAAGCAGCAGTCAGAGGAGGAGCAGGTAACCCTCCACCTTTGGCTGCGCCGCCTACAGATGCTCCCCCCGCCGCACGTTGCTGCACCCCAGCACCAGCCGCTGCGGCTGCAGACCTGCCAGGCTTCCTGAGGTGTGAGTGCGCCTCGCCTCTGCCTGGCTGATGGGACATAAATGCTCTTCCTCCTCCTCCTCCTCCTGCCTCCTGTTTCTAAGCTCCAAACTCACCCCCAAACTTTTCCCCCCCGTCCACCTTCTCCTAATAAAAACCAATATCCTGCAAACAAAAGAAGAAGAAGAAAAAGAAGAAAAGGAGGAGGAGGAGGAGGAGGAAGAAGAAGCAGAGGCAGCAACAGAAGAAGAAGAAGAAGAAGAACCACCAACAAGCAGAAACTCAAACAACTTCCAAAGGGGGAAAAAAAAAACCCAACAAATTTTTATTATAAAAAAAAATTAAAAATTAAAAATTCAAAGGAGGAAGAAAGAGAGAGATAGAGGAGGGAAAGAAAGAGAGGAGAGAGGGAGAGGATTGTGGTGTAATCCTGATACGATTGCGGGGCTGTTGTTGTGGCGACATGCAGTAACGACGATGGGAGAAGAGAGAGAGAGGGAAAGGGAGAAAAACAGAGATGGGCAAGGGAGGAACGGAGGGGAAACAGACGCCATTTCCCAGAATTAGGGTTTGGTGCGAAACCTACTACCTACCTACCTACCTACCAATCTCCCTTAATAAGGCGTTAGGTCTCCACCCTAGGTAGCTATAATCTACAGATTTGGTACATTTTAAAGCCTATTATTTAGGACTAAGGTACCTACTGCTCTCCTAAGGTACCTACAAACTACGTAGGCTTAGGGAGCTTGTTGCTTTGTGTCGGGACCTCCAAAAGCCCTCCGAAAAAAATTTAATTAATTTTTTTTTAAAACTTAAAATGAAAAATAAAATCTTGTTGCCGACTGGATCCCAACTAGGTACCTATTATCTACAATTTACGTAGATTTATAGCTAGTATCTAGGAACTTTGGTACCTACTACTCCTAATAACAGGGTTTTGAACTTTGTTGCGTTCTCTTTGGGACCTCGAAAAGGCCTCCGAATTTAATAAATTCAATTTAAATTAAATTCAGGTCCCAATTCTCTTTATTTTTTCCCCCAATTTGTAAGCAAGTGGGGTGCCCACTTGCTTAACTAGTCGACCACTTACTTAAGTGGGCAATTTTCTTCTTTTTCTTTTCTTTTTTTCTTTTTTTCTTTTTTTGGTTCTCTTGCTGGCTGCATTGACTCTTTCCCCTAAAAAAAAAATTTAAAAAAAAAAGTGGGGCCTATGGAATGATAATTTCTTATGTTGCAAAAAAAAAAAAAAATAAAAAAAATTTTTTTTTTTGGATTGTTAATTTTTTATTTTTCCAAATAAAAAA